>JAEEGH010013638.1_pt1 | contig 17987 bp, 11 predicted proteins | sample 9134181 | NCBI WGS metagenome assembly JAEEGH01 (sample SAMN16246544, study PRJNA631951) | gut metagenome | biome: gut microbiome; feature: rumen; material: DP-attached | host: Bos | place: Iran: Karaj | collected 2018-10 | reverse complement strand
AACGGAAGATGCTCACGTCCTTGACGTTAACCGTAGCGCCGGCAACCGGGTAACCTTCCTTCGTGAAGCGGAGGCGGACACCAAGGTGCGGGGAGAGGTAGTAGGTCAAGGTGAAGCTCATTTCCGGGTTCAGGCCTTCGCCACCTTCCTTGTCGGAATGGAACACGTCGATGAGGGAAAGTTCTGCCTTCGCCTCGATCAGGCGGTTGAAGCCACGCCAGAAGAGGGAGAAGTTCAGGTTAGAAGGAATGTTGTATGCATCGTCGCGGTCACCGCCGAAGAAACCCGGAGCGACAAAGCCGCCCTTGTCTTCCATGCTGATACCCGGCTGGGCGATGTTCTGGAGGGCGACACCCACCAAGAGGTAACCGAACTTAGAAGAGTTCAGCGGGTTCCAGCTGAGGCCCACGTCGGCACCGAGCGTCACCTGCGTCACTTCATCGAACTGGTTGATGTAGAGCACGGACACATCGAGACCGAGGGCGATGCAGTGCATCAGCCTGTAGGCGTAACCGAGCATGAAGGCGTATTCGCCGTAGGACTTGCCACCATCGATGGATGCACCGTTTTCGAAGAACGAGAAACCGAGGGTGTGCTTGTAATCCATCGGGAAAGTCAAGCTCACATATTCCTGGCTGGCTTCGCCACTGATGGAGCTGAAGAACGCAGCACTGAATTCCAGCTGGTCAGTTTCAGAGATTCCAGCGGGGTTCACATACATGGCAGTGTTGCCACCGAATTCCGCGAACCAGTCATTCTGCTGGTACTTGTGCGGAGAATAAGTTGCTTCTGCAAACAAGGAAGTGCTGGCTACCGTGAGTCCAAGGACTGCTGTTTTAATAACACTAGTACGCATCACTTACTCCTTTAATTGATATCCGTGCGGATGAACTCAATACGACGGTTCTGGGCGCGGCCTTCCGGGGTCTTGTTCGTGGCGACCGGCTGCGTGTCACCCTTACCCGAAGTGACAATGCGGCTTTCGTTGATGCCCTTTTCCACCAGGAAGTTCTTCACGGCAGCGGCACGGTCAGCGGAAAGCTGCAGGTTCTTTTCTTTCTTACCAACGTTATCGGTATGACCCACAATTTCAAACGTAGCTTCGGTGAAGGTTTCCATAATGTCCACCACCTTCATCAGGGAGATGTAGGAATCCTGCGTAATCGTAGCCTTACCGGATTCGAAGTTCACACCTTCAAGCACAAAGACCTTCTTCGGCGGCTGCGGCACTTCGTCCGGGCAACCATCGTCGTCCTTGTAGCTGTTCAAGCTTTCGGGCTGTTCGGGGCAGAGGTCCACACCCTTACAGATGTGAGCGAACTGGGAAAGCATACCCTTGGCTTCGACCCACGGGTCGCAGAGACCGTCGCGGTCGTTGTCGGCATCCGGGCAACCGTCGTCGTCCTGGTAACCGTCGAAGTCTTCGGCTTCTTCGGGGCAGTTGTCGAGGCCCGTGCAGACGGAAGCATACTTGTCGGAGAGGCCTTCTTCAGAAACCCACGGATCGCAAAGGCCATCGCCATCGGAATCCGGGTTGCGGGTTTCTTCAACAACTTCTTCTTCCTTCACCAGCTCGGTAGCGGTGAGGCCGATGTCAGCCTTGCCCTTGCCGCGCTTGAGCATCGGCGAGGTGGACTGGCAGTAGAAGTTCGGCTTCGAAAGAGAGTGGTTCACGAACTTCGGGTCGAGGGAAACGTTCGTGCGGTTCACCTTGATGAATTCGTTGAACGGGTAGTAGTTCTTGTAGATGTTGTTGTATTCCACCTTCGTCTGGCCGGCGGCCGGGTCGGCAAACACACCGTAGTAGTGGTTTTCCATGAAGATGTTGTTACGGGCGATCACGTTGGTCGGGCCCTTCAGAGCAAGGCCGGAATAGCCGTTGCGGAGCACGACGTTATGTTCGATAAAGGCGTCGAGGGACTTGGCACCCCAAGCGAGGATGCCGGACCAGCGGTTGCCGTACACCACGTTGTTGCGGAGATGCGGGAGCGAGATAAACGCACCGATACCGGTAGCGTGGTTATCAAGCACATAGCAGTGGTGGATGTAGGGGGCGGCGTTTTCGCAAAGGATACCTTCGATACCGTTCTTCACGGTGAAGTGCGACATTTCGGCGCCCGAAGTACCCATGACGGTCGGACCTCTGCGGCCACCATCGATGATGGTCGTAAGGGGATCCTCGCCCTTAAGTACGACACCCATAATCAGGGTGATGTTTTCGTTATAGGTGCCACGCTTCACCAAGATGGTATCGCCAGCATCCGCATTACCGAGAGCGTCAGCAATCTTTGAGTAATCGCCAGGAACATTGATATTCTTTGCCATGGCGGTTCCAGAAAGAAGCATCGCCCCGGCCGTGATTAAGACCAGTTTCTTTAGGGTCATACTGCTACGTTTCTCCAATCATAGAACACTTTAGTTTAAAACCTTTGGCCTGCCAAAAAGACAAGCGTAAAAATTCAAGTGGGAATATACCTTCAAAAACGGCTTTAGTCAAACGATTTTCAGAAAAAAAGCCGTTTTTTCCAATAAAATGTCGAAAAAGACGATTCATCGGGGTATATCTAGTCCTCTTGAGGTCAATCGGCAGATGCCGGTTCGGCCTTTTCCTCTTCTTTTTTGGCGCCTTGGATAGACACACGAATCTCTTGGCAGGTCTTCTTGATGTCCTGCAAAATCTTGCGAGCACGGGTGCCGGCAGACTTGTTGCCGCGCTCGAACTTTTCGTACTCGCGCTTGAAGTTCTCGACTTCCAGTTCAAGATCATTCACTAAACTCATAAGCAAACTCCAAAATAAAGATGCTGTATGGGAAAATAAATTAATGTTAGGACTAAATATCTGCGATTTTGTAAAAAATTGTTCAAAATAAACCAAAAAACGCATTTTTTTTCGTCTTTTAACAATCTATTCACTTTTAACTAACCGCCACAAGTGTTCCAGGGACGCCCTTCCGCGCTCCCCCACGCTTTCGGAGAAGTCGTTCACGAACATCCGGATATGCGATTTCATGACTTCGGGATCGTCGATTTGCGCCTTTTCGTCGATGAACGGGGTCACCATTTCGGGGCGATTTTGGGCCACGCGGAGACTCGATCGGATTTCCGCTTCCACTTTTTCGATCACCGTGGACCCCAGCGTACGGCGAGCGACCGCAATCCCGAGCGGAATGGGAGTTCCCGTGTTTTCTTCCCAGAAGGCACCCAGGTCCTGAAGCAGGTAGAGCCCGTCGCGCTTCCAGGTGAAACGGTGCTCATGGATAACAACCCCTTGCGGGGCGCGCTTTTCGCGCAGGGAACGGTACACCTGGTCAAAGAGGGCGTAGTTTACGGATAACGGCACAGACTGCGTCCTGGAATGCCAGAAACGATACAGGAGCGCCGCCGTCGTCTCGGAACCCGGAAGCGTCACGGGAAGCTCCGGATTGAACTCCTGCGACTCGGAGGAGAGCAGTAGTGGGCCGCAGCCGTAGCCGATGGCGCCACCGCAACCCAGACAGGTGTAATCTGCCTCGATTTTAGGATAGACCTGAGCGCTGACCTTCGCGACATCGAGTTCGCCACGGCGCACCATCTCGTTCAAGGTCTGCACGTCGGCAAAGTGGACGTCCCATTCGAAGGGAGAATTTTCGAGACCGTGAATGAGGGCCTCGTAGATAAAGGTGTCGTTAGGGCAAGTGGAAATACCGAGAGAAAGACGCATTATAGTGTGAGGTGTGGAGTGTGAAGTGTGGGGTATGAAGTGCGAGGTGTGGGGCGTGAGGTGTGGAATGGATTGTCAATCATTACTCACTACTCACCACACATTACACATTTTCTTAGGGCGGCGAGAGCTTCGTTGAATTTCCAGGATTCACGGTCGCGGGTGGTAGCCATATTGCTTACGGCGCGGATTTCAAAGACCGGCACGCGACAAGCCATGCAGGCGGAAATTCCCGCAGCGCCTTCCATATTTTCGATATCGGCATTGAACATCCTGGAACGGGACAGGCCCAGTTCCTCGGTACCCGTGCAACGGTTTACCGTAAGGCCCACCACTGACTTCAACTTCTGCAGATGGACGGGCGCATGTTCCGGCGCAGTCGCGCGTACGGAACTCGGGAACGGATAAAAAGAACCGTCACGATCCTGATACCCCATATCACCAACAGATTCGGCATCTACACGCACGACATCGAGCACATCGATTCCGCGGCCAGGATACGCGCCACAAACGCCAAGAATAAACACGGCAGAAATAGAGATTCCGCGACGTTTGGCTTCTCCCAGCAGGAAAGTCAGATTTGTCGCAAAATTAAGGATACCGATGCCCAAGACGCAGGCATAGCCACGACCATCCGAAAGTTCAATTAATTTATCCGAAACAACACCGTCTGCCGTATCGGCATACTCGGGAAAGAAGGAGGCGAACTCCGCCGGAGTCGCAAACGCAAACAAATGGTCACGACCGGGGAAATCCATCGGCTACTCCAGTTTTTCGACAGCATCCGCAAGCGAAGCTTCAAGCTCGGCAACGCGTTCTACTTTGAGATTGCAGGGGCGGTCGACTTCGCAACGAGCCGTCGCGACAGCAGTCGCCTTGACGAGACTCTGTTCAAATTCCATTCCCTGACTGTCGGCATAAAGCCAACCGGCAAAGAAAGAGTCTCCCGCACCGATACGGTTGTTCACCTGGATTTGCGGGGGTTGTATCTGCACGCCCTGAAACTTCTTTTCGACCAGGCGGAAGGCACGAACCGGGGAATCCTCGTCGGTGACCACCAGGTTCTTGATCGGGAGGCGTTCCAGCACGGCGGTCGCCGTCATTTTCCAAAACTGCGGACTCGATAGCACTATGGGGAGACCGAGGCGAGTGAGCAACTTGCAGTATTCCTGCATGTTGATCTTGAGAAGCTCGACTCCCTTTTCAAGCCAGCCGTCAATGCCTTCGATGGCGTCGACGTATATCTTTTTACCCGTGAAATCCAGGTCGTTCAACAGCGACAGATTGAAACCTTGGGGGAATGTTCCGCACAAAGCGACACTCTGCGTCGTACTCCAGTAATCGTTGAGCGTCTGGATAAAGTCCTCGTTCTCGAAATCAGAAAGGACCGGCGAGGGCTCGATGAGTTCGGTAGACTCCCCCTCGCTCACGACGGTCGTGCAAATGCGCGTAGGTTCCTTGATCCACACGGGCGCCTGCTGGATTCCGTAAGCGGAAATCTCATCGAAAATACGCGAACCATGTTCGGAGCCCAGGAAATGCATCATGAGAGGAACCCCGCCTAAAAGGCGGAGAACCAGGCCGCAGTTGATTCCCTTGCCGGAACCGTACTCTTCGACCTTCTTGATGCGATGCACCTCACCCGGCGTAAACTTGTCCACGTAGAACAGGCGCTGCCAGGCGGGATTGAGCCCGAGAATCAGGATTTCCTGCGACATGGGTTGCCTAGAAATTCACCTTGAAGAACTTGCGCTTGCCCACCTGGACGACGAGGTTGTCGTCGCCCTTGATTTCGATCTGGGCCTGCGGATCGGCAAGCTTTTCGCCGGCAATCTTCACGCCGCCGTTCTGGACCATGCGGCGAGCTTCGCCCTTACTGGCGAAGGCCTTGATTTCAACAAGCAGGTCCAGGGCACCGTAGGTGCCGGCCGCCACGCTGCATTCGGCAGCATCACTCGGAATGGCATTACCGCTGTGGATTTCGCGTTCCTTCGCGGCGGCGGCCTCGGCGGCTTCTGCGCCGTAGTACTGCGTCACGATGTCGATGGCGAGGCGATGCTTGGCATCGTTCGGGTTCATCTTGCCTGCGGCAATGTCCGCCATCATCTGCTTGATTTCTTCAAGCGGGATGTTGGTGAGAAGTTCAAACCAGTTCTCGACGATGCTGTCGGCGAGGCTGTAAATCTTGTGGTACATCACGTCGGCCGGTTCATTCAGGCCCACGTAGTTGCCGATGGACTTGGACATCTTGACCTTGCCGTCAGTACCGAGCAAAATCGGCATGAAGAGGCCAATCTGCGGTTCCATGCCTTCGAAAATCTGGAGGTCGCGACCGCGAAGCACGTTGAACTTTTGGTCGGTGCCGCCCAGTTCTACGTCGCTCTTGATAGCGACGGAATCGTAGCCCTGCATCATCGGGTACATGAATTCGTGCAGGCTGATGGGCGTATTTGCGGTGTAGCGGTTATGGAAGTCCTCGCGTTCGAGCATCTGGGCCACGGTGAACTGGCCCATGAGTTCGGTCACCTTGCTGAACGGGAGCTTAGAGAACCATTCGCCATTGTAGTGGATTTCCACCTGGTCGCGGCGAACCACCTTGAAGAACTGTTCCTGGTATTCCTTCGCGTTCTCAAGCACCTGTTCGTGCGTGAGGCGCGGACGGGCCTTGTTGCGGCCGCTGGGGTCACCAATCTGGGCAGTGTAGTCACCCACGATGAGCACGACGGTATGGCCCAAATCCTGGAACTGGCGGAGCTTGCGCATCACCACCGTATGGCCGAAGTGCACATCCGGAGCCGTCGGGTCGACACCCATCTTGATACGGAGCGGAACTCCGGTATCGTAGGACTTCTGAAGCTTCTTTTCGAGTTCTTCTTGCGGCACAACATCGATAACGCCGCGCATCAAAATTTCAAGCTGTTCTTTTACAGGACGGAATTGCATAATTTTCTCAGTGGTTAGTGTTTGGTGGTTAGTGGTTAGGTAAAATCGTTAACACAACTAATCACACAAAGCCCATGAAGAAGGAATATATTTTCATACAGGATAAATATAGAAAAGTGGACAAATTGGATTTGGAGGCAAGGGATATTAATACAACTTTTAATTATTATTAGACCATGAACATCCTGGTCTATTTCCTGTTTGCCCTGTCCGGGTTCGCGGGCCTCATTTACGAAGGCTCGTGGGCGCGATACCTTAAACTTTTCCTGGGGCATTCCAGCTACGGCCAGGTGCTCACGCTCTGCATTTACATGGGCGGCCTTGCCATAGGCAGCTTTGTGGCGGGCAAGCTCGTCGAACGCACCAAGCGCCCCTTGCTGGGCTACGGCATCGTGGAACTTGCCATCGGTATCGGTGGCGTGGCGTACCACCCGCTGTACAACTGGCTGACGGGGATTTTCTACGATTCTGAATATACGGCGTCCTTGACCAGCCGCGGGGCCGAAATTGCCAAGGTGATTCTGGCTACGGGATCGACGCTGCCGATTGCGATTGCGGTAGGCATGACGTTCCCGTTCATCGCGGCGGGGCTTATGCGCAAGAGCGGTGCCGAAGTTTCACTCCCGATGCTTTACTTTACGAACAGCCTCGGTTCGGCCATCGGTATCTTGGCGACTAGCTACTTGTTGATTCCTGAAATCGGAAACCACGCTACCTTGTGTGTAGCGGCGTCTATTAATTTCTTGCTTGCGGCGGTGTTCAGCTTTATCGGCGTAACGACTTCGCCGGTACCGTCTAAAGATGAAGACGCCCCCGAGATCCACGACGAGGATTATGTGGCGGAGCACAAGCTTGCGATGCCGCCGAAGAACACCTGGTTCTGGATTGCGGCGATTACGGGCCTCACCTCGTTCGTGTATGAAATTGTCTGGATTCGCCTGCTGTCGCTGTTGCTGGGTTCTTCGAGCCATAGCTTTGACCAGATGCTTTCGGCGTTCATTTTGGGGCTTGCGCTGGGTTCTGCGGTAAGCGGAAAACTCTTGAAGAAGGACAGCCTCGTCGTCCTTTCAATGGCGCAGATTTTTATGGCTTTCTTTGCGCTTTGTACCTTATACTTCCACCAGCCCTTCTGGGGCATGATGAACGAGGCAAACCAGATTTTCAATCCGACTTCTGACGGTTACATTTGCTGGAGCCTGTTCAAGTACGCGCTTTCGATGCTCTGGATGATTCCTACGAGTTTCTTTGCCGGCATGACGCTCCCGTTGATCACCTTGATTTTGACACGCGCCTTCAAGAGCGAAGCCCCGATTGGAAAGGTTTACGGCTGGAATACGCTCGGTTCCATTATCGGTTCGGCAGGCGGTGGACTTTTGCTACTGCCCCTGTTGCAGCTCAAGGGCGCACTCGTGACGGCCGCCTTACTCGACTTCGCCATCGGCTTTATCTTACTGGTGATTTACCGCAAGCGCTTCCGTTACAGCGTGATGTTCTATATCATGGTGTGCGTCATGATTATGCCCGCCATCTTCGTGAAGTTCGATCCGTCGCTGATTACCTCGGGCGTGTTCCGCAGCTACAAGAACATGCACCCGAACGAAAAGATTCAGGTAATCGACGGAAAGACGGCAACCATCAGCTTCCACGAATCACCGGTGCATTATTACGTGAAGACCAACGGCAAGGCCGATGCCAGTATGAGCAAGAACCGCGAGGCTCCGATTTCAAGCGACGAACTCACGCAGGCAGCAACCGCCTTTATGCCCATGGCCGTAAAGACGGAACAGTACGACGCCGCCATGGTTGGCTTCGGTAGCGGCATGGGCGCACATTACTTGCTCGCCGACCCCCTGCTCAGGGACTTTGACTGCGTGGAAATCGAACAGGCCATGATGGATTTGGCGAAGGGCTTTTATCCGTGGAACTACCGCGGCTACGATGACCCGCGCATCCATATCTATATTGATGACGCGACGACGTTCTTCCATACGAACCGCCGCAAGTACGACATGATTATCAGCGTGCCCAGCAACCCCTGGGTGAGCGGCGTGGCAGGACTCTTTGCGCATGAGTTCTACGCCAAGATGCGCCGTTACATGAGGCCGGGCGCCCTTTGGGTGCAGTGGATTCAGACTTATGAATTCAATGACCTGATGTTCCTGAACATTCTGAAGGCTCTGGATACGGTTTTCCCGTACGTTAGTTTGTATAAATCTACCGATGAACCGGACATCATCATGATTGCAAGCGACGAACCGGTGATGCAGAAGGGAATTGGACGATTCTCTACGGATACGGCGCTCGTTGCAGAATTCAAGCGCATCCACCGCGACCCGGAATTCTTCGGCGAAAGGAACTTCCTCTTCACAAACAAGATGCTGAAGTCGCTGCTCGAAGGCGTGAAGCCGAACAGCCTGTTCATTCCGATGGTCGACAACAAGGCCGAAGAAGCCCGATTCGTCCACTCCGAGGCGCACATCGTGAGCGTGTTCGACAGTTGTGAAATTTGCTGGCAGCAGTACCTGGACCCCGAGGACTATGCGCTCCGCCGCCCCGCTCGCGTAAAGGCGATGCTTGCCGAACCGAAGGATGAATTCAAGAGGACTGCCGTGCTAGCCTATGTGGACGAACTCATCGCCGCAAAGACGGCATCGGATTCTCTCGTTGCCGATTCCGCTACCGCAGACAGCATACAGCCGGAAGACCCACGCCTTGCCGAACTTGAAGCATCTATCGGCTACCAGAAATTCCGCGAGAACTACATCGAGTGGATACGCGCAGTCCCGATGGAAGCGCGAGACTCCGACGAAGTCTATATCAAGGTGAGCGAGGCCGTGAACGCAGGCGCGCTCCCCCGCAGCTTTGCCGACGAATTCAACATCATGGACGCGGCACGCCAAGGCGTGTACAAGCAGGCGGCGCTCCTTATTGCAGACTTCTTCGACCGCTACGAGATGAACGACATGGGAGACATTTTCCTGCGGAACTGCATCGTGACAGCACTTCTCGCAGGCGAACCGGAACTTGCGAACATCGTCTACGAAAACGCCATCCAGAAGAACGAAGACTTCTTTGCCGTGGAAAAACGCCTGATCGAGCGCGAAATCCAACGGGCAAGAAGAAACCAATAAAATACGCATCTACAGGATTCTCCCCATTCGGGGACCATGCGCACTAAGGTTACTAGTAACCAAATGCTATCCGGTCTCCCTTCGGTCGAGGATGACCTGAGCGAGACCGTCATCCAAAGGAACAGAGTTCCGACGGGATCCAAAGCAAAATTCCATCGTATGACTTTATAGGGAAATAAAAAGACGAGCCCCTTGAGGGCCCGTCAAACAATGCTGTATATAAGCGACTAGAACAGGAAACTTACGCCGACCGTCGTGTAGAACGTGTTGAGCGAAGATTCCAGGAAGATGTCTTCGCGCATAAGCGACTTGTTCGAAAGGCTCGTGAAGCACTGCACCACGCGAATGTTCACGTGGACCCAGCGGGTAAGCATGTAACCGAGATCGAAGGCTCCGCCAACTTCCATACCGGAAGTGGAAATGGTGTTGTCCTGGGATTCCGTCGCGGCACCGTTCTTGAACTCGGAGGTTCCGTTGAGTTTGAGACCCATATTCAGGCCCAAGCCGACATAGAAGTTGTAGTCTTCGAACGTATAGCGGAAAATAATCGGAATGTCGAAAATGAATATGTCGATGCTACCCGTATTCGTGTAGATGTTCATATCCTTTTCGTAGACATAGTGACGGTAGTTGAAGGTGAGTTCCGGAACAAGGCTCAGGTCCTTCAGCATGAAATTCATCTTGAGCATCAAGCCGCCGCCCGCCTGGAAGCCCATCTTCCAGCCATCGGAATTTTCGCCAAAGAAGGTGTTGGTACCGACCTGGGCTCGGATACCGAGCATCACGGCACGGGCAAAACCCTCGTTACGCATACGGTTGATTTCCGATTTTTTCGTGGTCTCCGCCTTGTAGCGGGCATACGCGCTAGCGTATTCCTCGTCGTTCGCGAACTCACTGTCGGTAGAGCCGTCGTAAGCAGGTGCGTCGTTTCCCGAAGTGCTCTCGGCGGACGGAGCGGTCGCCCATCCCTCGTCGTCAGAAGAATCGTCCTGGGCCATGGCGGGTACGGAAAGCGCAAACGCCGTGGCTAGAATTACACTCAATCTCTTTAAATCCATAATTCAATAATAATAAATGAATATGTAAAGCCCGCCTAAAAAATAATTTCAGCGGGCCAAAAGTGTGTAGAAAATTTTTTTTACTTTAACAGAACGGCCTTTTGGACCTTGCTAGAGCAGCAGCGTAACACCGAGCGAAACATGCATCGTGTAAAGTTTTGAATGCATTAGAGTCGATTCCGCAATCCGGTCCAGGTCCAACACGTTCGTGAAGTTCTGCACGACCCTGAGATCCATAACCAGCCAGCGGTTCACCACATAACCGATATCGGCAAGCCCGCCAATCTCCACTCCGACCGTCGGAATCGTATTGCTGCGCGTTTCCTTCGACTTGTGGCCCTCGGCTGTAATGGTCTGCTTGAATTCGGATTCACCGCTCATCTTGAGTCCGAGGTTCACGCCCAAGGCAAAGAAAAGGCCATCTTCATCAACGACGAGTTGCCCCATGACCGGAATTTCAAACAGCATTTCCTTAACGCTCGCCTCGTACTCGCCGTAATCGGACTCACTCTCGTAACCGTAGTGGCGGTAGCTGAAGTTCAGTTCGGTCGCCACACCGAAGGATTCACCGAGCGGAAGCCGCGCCATAAGGCCCGCCCCGAATTCCGGCCCGATATTCCAATCACCGGATTTTTGTCCAAAACTCTTGTTTACGCCCCCCGACACGCGGACGCCGAACTGCACGCCTCTCGAAAAACCCTCTTTGCGCGCGCGGTATTCCGCCGCATTTTCGGCAACGTAATGGGGAGCATCGTCGTCTTCCTCGTCGATATTCACCGTCGCCACCTTGGCGGAATCGGCGGTACTGTCGGAAACGACGCTATCTGCAGGTACCTGCTCGCCAGAAGCAGATTCGGCGGAGGATACTTCTGAATTTTCGCCGTACTGGAAGTCTTGTTCGGAGGCCTGTCCGGCAGGGACATAGCCGCAGCCGTCACCCACGCAATTCGGGTCGTTCACTTCGCCGGAACCTTCAAAAACACCCTGCGCAAAAGCGAGAGGGGAAGCAAGGGCACCTGCAAGAAGAACGACAGCCAAACGGTTCGACAGCGAAAAGGTTTTCATACTTTTAATTATAACAAAAAATCGGGGAAAGCGGACAAAAAAAATGCCGATCAATAATTCTAAATTTGTGACATGCCTATTCTTTCTGCCCAGAACCTATTGTTGCGAATAGGGGCGAACGCCCCGTTGCTGGATAACGTGAGCTTTGACATCGAGGCCGGCGACCGGATTTGTCTGGTCGGCCGCAACGGTTGCGGCAAGAGCACCCTTTTAAGGGTGCTTTCGGGCGAGACCGAGGCGCAGTCGGGTGACATCGTGAAAAAGACCGGGCTCCGGATTTCGCGCATGATCCAGGAGATCCCAGCACACATCGAAGGGACGGTTCGCGACGTGGTGATGGGTACTGTTTCCGTCGGAAATTCGGCCGCATGGAAGATTGGCGATGACGCTTCGCGCGACACCCACGCCGAGGCAATTCTAGGAAAAACGGGAATCGATCCCGAGGCATTATACGACAGCTTGAGCGGCGGGCAGAAACGCCGGACACTTTTTGCGCGAGCCCTTGCGCAGGACCCGGACCTGTTGCTGCTCGACGAACCCACGAACCACCTGGACATTCCCGCGATCCAGTGGCTCGAAGGAATCGTGACGAGACTAAGCTGTGCACTTTTATTCGTAAGCCACGACCGCACCTTTGTGCGACGGGTTGCAAACCGCATTTTTGATTTGGACCGAGGCCGTGTACGCTGCTGGGATTTCCCCTACGACAAGTTCGTGCAGTTTAGGGACCAGGCGCTTGCCGAAGAGGACAAGGCGAATGCGCTTTTTGACAAGCGGCTTGCAGAAGAAGAAGTTTGGATACGCAAGGGAATCCAGGCGCGGCGGACCCGGAACGAGGGCCGCGTGCGGGCGCTTATTAAAATGCGCGAGGAGCGTGCGGCGCGCCGCACCCGAACGGGCAACGTGAATATGCAGATTACCGAGGCCGACCGTTCGGGGCGCCTGGTGGCAAGACTCACCGACGTCAGCTACTCCTATGATGGGGAGCCTCTCATCAGCGGACTTTCGACCGAAGTTTCCCGCGGCGACCGCATCGGAATCGTAGGGCCGAACGGCTCCGGAAAGACGACGCTTTTACGCCTGATTCTGGGCGAACTCAAGCCCGACACCGGCGAAGTACGCCTCGGCACGAACCTGCAAATTGCCTATTTCGACCAGATGCGTACAAGGCTCCGCGAAGACAAGTCGCTGGTGGAAAACATCGCCGATGGCCAGCAGTACGTGATGTTAAATGGCGTGAAGCGTCACGTGTTAAGTTATCTGCAAGACTTCCTTTTCTCGGCGGACCGCGCCCGCGGCCCCATCAGTGCGCTTAGCGGCGGTGAACGCAACCGCCTGCTGTTGGCTTGCCTCTTTAGCCACCCGAGTAACGTTCTCGTTCTCGACGAACCGACGAACGACCTCGACATGGAAACGCTTGACCTGCTCGCCGAACTCCTTGCGGATTACAAGGGGACCGTGCTTACCGTAAGTCACGACCGCGCCTTCCTCGATTCCGTCGCCACAAGTATTTTAGCAATCGAAGATGGCGGCAACGTATTTGAATCGGTAGGCGGCTACAGCGACTACGAGGCGAAGAAAAAAATCCGCGACAAGGAAGCGGCGGCGGCAGCGCGTATTGCCGCCGAAAAAGAAGCGGAAAAGGCGGCGAGGTCTGCGCAGAATTCTTCAGCGGTTTCGGCGGCGCAGGCCCCTGCGGGGTCTGCCGGCGCTCCTCCGAAAAAGAAAAAGCGCAGCTACAACGAGGAGCGCGAATACGCCGCCCTCCCCGAGAAAATCGAAAAGCTCGAATCGGAAATTTCGGAGCGCCAGACGGAACTTTCTAAACCCGAAGTGTTCACGAACGCCGCCCGCATCGTGGAACTGCAGAAAGAAATCGCCGACCGCGAAGCCGAACTCGAAAAGGCCTACGAACGCTACGAAGAACTCGACTCGCTAGGTTAAGCCGGGGTGTTAGGGGCCGGCAACTGAGGCCCCTAGGCGAGGGGGTAGCGGCCCTTCGACAGGCTCTGGGACCTTTGTCACTGAGGCTGGCGATGGAAGCGAGGGGGAGGCTTCCCCCTCCGGACAAATCGGGTTGACGGAATCGTTTTATTTATAAAAGTTTACAAATATAGGAAAACGGGGCCATTTTTCATTATCCCAAGTTGCAATATTCATATTCTTATATTACATTTAGAAGGATGGATATTAAAGGGAAATCATAAGAGGTCTATTATGATGAAAAAAATGGTTTCATATATGGGTGCCTTCGGCATCCTCGCAAGCTCCGCCTTCGCCGCATCGGCAACGGTGTGGAATAACGAAGACGGCAACGGCACAGTCGCCCCTTCCGTATGGTATTCATACCCAGAGAAGGGGGCCGCAAACGCCAATGGCGCCACAGGAACCCTGACTACAGGGACTGACAAGAGCAAAGTCTTTGCCGCAACCGTGAGCACCACAAATACGAGCAGCTCCGCAGGAATCGGATTCAACTGGAAGACGGCCACGACCAACGGCACAGTCTCGCTCGCCGATTACGCCGGCCTTTGCGTGACTTATTCCGCAACGCAGCCCGTACAGGTCGAATTCAAGCAGCCCACGGTCAAGGACTATAACTACCACGGAATCCAGATTCCCGCCAAGACCGCAAAGGACACACTCTTTATCGCCTTCTCGGACTTAGCGCAAGACCCGAACTGGGGAACGGCCGTCGACTTCGACATCAGCAAACAGCAATCGGTCCAGTTCGCCTACAAGCAGTCCATCGCTAAAGAAACCGGTGTCGCGAAGAACACCATCACCCTCTACGGACTTTCTCTGGGCAGCTCCTGCTCGCAGCATGCCCCGGTGCTAAGCGCCGGCTACACGGACGGTGACGCCAATACGCTGGACGAAGGCAAGGTCCTGACCCTCGACCTTAACAAGGTGTTTACGGACGAAGATGACGACAACCTGACCTTCGCCGTCAAGATCCTGCTCGGCACGGGCGCCACCAAGGAAGCCGTCAAGCTAGCGGACTCCCTCTATGCCAAAAACGGCATCCTCAACCTTACTACAGGTTCCAACCCCGCCGGAACGGCAACGGTTACAGTTACCGCCACTGATCCCACGAAGAAGTCGGCAACCTACGAATTCACCGTCGAAGCCATTGACGGCGATAACGCACCTGTCGCCGTAGACGACGAATACTCGACCAAGGAAGAAACCAAGTTGACCAGGACTTCCCTGCTCGGAGTGTTCCAGAACGACTATGACGTCGATGACGGTACCAGCAAGAATTTTGTCGCAACACTCAAGACGACGACCGCCCACGGCGAACTGGATTTCGACGGAACGACAGGCGCCTTCACCTATACTCCCGAAGAGAACTTCTTCGGTGTAGACGTATTCACCTATTTCTTGACCTCGAAAGAAGACAAGCAGAATAGCAACGTAGCAACCGTATCCATCACAGTGACCAACGTAGACGACCCGCTCTCGGTCATCGTCAACAAGAACGCCTTCAATTTCGGAGAAGACGAATACAAGCTTGGTCTACCGACATCTCCTGCAGCCGACACCATCACCCTGGTAGAAGACTTCGATCCGGTAACCGTCGAAATTCCGTATGAAAATGTCACATTCTACGATCCAGACTTTAACGACGCCACCGTTCCCGTCAAGGTGAAATCGAGCGGCATCGTCAAGGTCCTTTACGGTGAAATCGGCGACAACCACGTCATCCAGCTTGACCCGATCGAAAACGCCAACGGAACCGCCAAGGTGACCCTGTATGCCGCAGACGGCAAGGACACCGTGAGCGTCCACTTCTATGTCAAGGTGACCCCGGTGGCCGACAAGCCGGTTGCCAAGGACGATACCTACAGGGTTATCCAGGATTCCCTGAACAAGGTTATCGCGAAGAATGGCGTCCTCGCAAACGACGTGAACCCTGACGGCAAGTCCACCCTCAAGGCCTACCTGGCGGTGGGAAGCTCCCTCGGCACAGTCAAGCTTGAAGAAGACGGTTCGTTCACCTACGAAGCCGGCGAAGAGGAAGGCGAAGACATGTTCTCCTACTACGTCGTGAACGCCGAAGGCGACACCTCCGAAACGGCAACCGTCGCACTCACCATCCTTTACAAGAACAAGGCCCCGACGCCGGTGGCTGGAGTCGCCGACACCGTGAAGCGCCTGATGAATCTGAAAGAAGGTTTCGGAAGCGCAGATGCAGCGACCTTCTTGAAGAAGGAAATGCAGACATGGTTTACCGATGACCTGGACGACCCGACGAAGCTTACCTTTACGGCCCGCAGCGACGACAGTCTACTCGCCCCGACGCTAGTCACATCGACAGGCGCAATCAAGATCTATTCCGTCAAGTATGCCTGCGGCACCACCAAGATCATCATCGAAGCAAAGGACTCCCAGGGAGCCGTAGGAGAACTTGAAATCCCGGCTTCCATCGCCTGTTCGAACGACCGCCCGGTGATTGCAAAGGCAATCGACACCCTGTATGCCGGCCTCGGAGAAACCTGGAACCTCAAGTACGAATTGAACAGCAACGTTTCCGATCCTGACGGCGATTCCCTGACCTATCAGATCGAGCCGATTAAGAAGACCGATTTGTTCACATGGTCTATGAAGGACGGTATCATCTCGATTGCAAGCGCCAAGGACTCCGTCGTTGCCCCGGGCACCATGTTCCCGATTGCAATTACTGTAAGCGACGCCGAATTCTCCGGAACGTTCAAGCTGCTGGTGATTGCCAAGGAAGCTCCTGCATCGCTTGCTCCTGTGATTGCCTCTCCGAAGATGAACTGGCAGAGCGCCATCGTAGCAAACCGCGGCACAGTCGCCCTGTTCGATATGCAAGGCCGCGTGATGTGGCAGGCCAAGCTCCCGGTGAGCGAAGCCGATGTGCGTAACGCAGCCTCTCAGGTGCAGGGCAGAAAGATCCTGCAAGTGAACAAGCAGACCTGGACGATTAAATAGTTCAGATTTCAGAAGTCAGAATTCGGAATTAAAAATTCAGGATTAACAAAGAATGCTCCGCTAAAGCGGAGCATTTAATTTATAAGTATTGAAAATTCAGTTCGGAAATCAAATCTGAATTCCGAACTCCGAATCCCTAACTTACTTTACCAGCGCTTCGGTGTCGAGGGCGATGAGCAGTTCTTCGTTGGTGGCGACGACCATCGCGGTCGGGGTGCCGTCCTTGCTAATGATGTGGCCGGATTCCTTGCCGTTCTTTTCGTTACGGGCTTCGTCGATCTGGTAGCCGAGAATCTTGAGGTTGTCCATCGCCATCTTGCGGACAAGCTTGCTGTTCTCGCCGATACCGCCGGTGAATACGAGCGCATCGATGCGCGGGAGTGCCATGGCGATGCCGCCGATTTCGCGGGTGAGCCTGTAGGCGAACGTTTCGAGGGCGATCTGTGCGCCCACGTGGCCTTCGCTTGCGGCCTGCGTCAGGGTGCGCATGTCGTTGCTGAGTCCGGAGAGGCCGAGAAGGCCCGATTCCTTGTTCACGAGCTTGTCGAGGCGGTCGATGTCGTAGCCGTACTTCTTGCTGATGAAGAAGAGTACGGCCGGGTCAATGCTTCCGGAGCGGGTGCCCATGATGAGGCCTTCCAGCGGGGTAAAGCCCATGGTGGTGTCAACGCACTGGCCGTTCAAAATGGCGGAGCAGCTGGAACCGTTACCGAGGTGAGCGGTAATGAAGCAGCAGTCTTCCGGCTTCTTGCCGAGGATCTTGGCGGCTTCGCCGGTCACGAAACGGTGGCTTGTGCCGTGGGCGCCGTAGCGGCGGATCTTGTCTTCTTCGTAGAACTTGTAGGGGATGCCGTAGAGGTAGGCCTTGCGCGGCATGGTCTGGTGGAAGGCGGTGTCAAACACGGCGACCTGCGGGAGGCCCGGGAAGAACTTGGTGGCGCATTCCATACCGGTGGCGTGAGCCGGTTCATGCAGCGGGGCGAACAGCGTGATGCTGCGGATGTAGTCGATGACTTCCTGCGTGACGCGCTCGCTCTTGACGTACTTGCCGCCGTGCACTACGCGGTGGCCGATGGCTTCAATCGTGTCGGTGAGCTTCTGTTCGGCGAGGAACTTCTGTACCTCGGCGA
>JAEEGH010013636.1_pt1 | contig 17992 bp, 12 predicted proteins | sample 9134181 | NCBI WGS metagenome assembly JAEEGH01 (sample SAMN16246544, study PRJNA631951) | gut metagenome | biome: gut microbiome; feature: rumen; material: DP-attached | host: Bos | place: Iran: Karaj | collected 2018-10 | reverse complement strand
CCAAGAGACTTCCTGTAGAGGCAGACATTGTTGCAGGGGTTCCGGATTCAGGCCTTGCCGCAGCTGAAGGTTATGCCAAGGCTTCAGGAATTCCATTTGCCATTGCTTTCCACAAGAACAGCTACATCGGAAGGAGCTTCATAAAGCCCACTGATGAGGAAAGAAATTCCGCAGTTCATATGAAATTAAACGTCCTTAGGGATGTGGTAAAAGATAAAAAGATAGTTCTCATAGACGACTCCATCGTTCGCGGAACTACCATGAAATACATCATTGAGATGCTTCGCCTATCTGGCGCCAAGGAAGTACATGTAAGGATCAGTGCTCCACCTTTCCTGTATCCTTGCTACTATGGCACAGATGTTCCAAGCTCAGGCCAGCTCATAGCTTCTGAGCACTCCTACGAAGAGATCAGACAGAGGATAGGAGCAGATTCGCTGGCATACCTTCATATTGAGGATTTCAGGCAAATGTTAGGAAATTTAGAGCTATGCAAGGCCTGCTTCGATGGTCAATATCCTGTTAAATAGGAAGTTGAATCTGCAGAAGTAGAAATGATCGGACAATATATTCACAAAAAGTTACCAAAAATCACCAAAAGATATTGACAGGTCACCTCTTTTGAATTATACTCAAAGCACAACAAAAGTTACTATAAGTTTCTGAAAGTTACCATATAAAGCCGGAAACTGTGTGATAGCCGCCTCTTAAGCAGGGGCGAGAGTAAGAAAGGGGTGCCATATGAAGAAAAACATAAGACAGAATATTCAGATAGCGGCCAGCATAGAAGACATCAATAAAAGAGTTCCTGCTTTGAAGGAGACAGAAATACCAAAGTATGCATTTCATGTAATGGCAGATGACTTCAGAAAAGGCCTCATCGGAGGAGATATCTGGGACGAACTTGTTAAACGGGATTACAATGATAAGAAGAGGAAGATAGATTTCCCTGAATCCCGAGGCTGCACTATCGAGGATGAAGATTTTGACTGCGTCGTGGTTGGGAAGAATGATCCGGATAACACCTGGGCTTATATGAAAAGAGACGGAGTCAGCCGCGCACCTCTCGCTCATGTCACTAAGCTGGTTCTTTACTATGTCCGTGGAAAGCTCATAGACGAGGACAACAGGCCTGCGATCAGCGCTGCCAGGAGAGATACAACTGTGGAGGACAGGCTGGAACTCCTATCACAGATAATGAGTATCATGAAGTGCTACGATGAAAAATCAATAGAGAAGATCTCTAAGATAAGAGCAATCGTCGAGGAGAAATAATACTGTGGAAAAGCCGTAGATCTTAACAGAAAAATTTGTTAAGATTTACGGCTTTTTAAGAATGATTTAATAATAGGTAATAGTGATTGTTGATATAATAAAAATGAGGTACGCAGTGATATTGGTTATACTGGAAAGGTGGTAAAAAATATGATGAAGAACCAGTCCAATAAAACTATCAATTCAATCAGTATCCGCTTATTATTATCTCTTTTCATAATAGCAGCTTTTTTCATTATGACCGGTGAACGGGCTTATGCCCTGTCAAATGAGCAGAAAGCCGGTGCCGATATGATCTGGGATCAGGATCCTCCGTCTGATGATGACGGTTCAAGAGAATATGGCGCTTATAATGTCTATCAGAATGGGGTGCTCTCGTTTGATACGAGCTATGGCCCGGCCTACGATATAGACTATAACACAGGAGAACTGATCCAGTGTTCCTCCACAGGAGCTAAGATCATCTCATTTCATAAGGTTATAGATATTGTGACATTAGTAGTATATAGTGATGAGTTTCCTGTAAACAGGTCTTATAAATTTGATTTATCAAAAAACAGAGTTAATGGAGCTGTGTTTATTCAGGACAGAGTATTGGACATTGATGCCCTTGGAGGGGATCCACTGGATTATTACAGTATCGAAGGGGATGTTCTTTCTTTTGATTCAGTATACGGCCCATATTATCAGATTGATATAAAACAGAAGATAATTCTTAGTTGCTCCTGCGATGAATTCGGACAGGAAAAAGCAAAGTTAGTGTCACTGGATAGTGATGACAAGAACATAACACTTACAGTATGGAGTGCAGAGCTTCCCCAAGAAGTTACTTATGTTTTTGATAAAGATGCCTCATCTTCAAACACAAACCAAAATATAATTGCAGATAATACGATAGCCGAGAAAAGATCTAAAGCTGCAATGGTTTGGGGTGATGAACCCGCAGGTTATAGTGGTGATGATACAGAATATGGTCAGTATACAGTCTTTTATAATGGTGTTGTATCTTTTGATACAAATTTTGGACCGGCCTACGATATAGACTACAATTCAGGACAACTCATATCCTGTTCATCTTCAGGAGCAAAGATAATTTCATATCAGAAGTCAGGTGACGTCATCAGTATTGTGCTGTTTAGTGATGAGTTCCCGGCAAACAGACTGTATACCATTGACCTTACAAAAAACAGGGACAATGGGTCCGTCCTGATTCCCGGAAGGATAACTGATCTGGATAGTTGCGGTGGTGATAAGCTTGACTATTACTCAATTGATGGAAATATTCTTTCTTTTGACTCAGTTTTTGGCCCTTATTATCAGATAGATTTAAGTCAGAAAAAAATACTGGATTGTTCCAGCGATTCCTGCTTTGGTGATCAGAACAAGGCCAGGATAGTAGAGCTTGACAACGGTGAACGCTATATAACCCTGACGGTATGGAGTGCGGAGCTTCCTCAGAATGTTACTTATATTTTTGACAGGAAAGCTGCGTCTTCCGGTGGCAATAACATTGTATTTGAAGACGATACCCTTGATTACTACTATGTCTACGAAAATGACAAAGTCATTGAATTTGATTCTGCACACGGCCCATGGTATGCCATCGATTACAAAAACAAGAAGATCATAGGATGTACCTCCGGCGGAGCTAAGATCAAAAATCTAACAATCAATGGCAAAAAACTGAAACTCACACTTTACAGCGATGAATATCCAATTGAAAAAGACTATGAGTTTAATCTGAAAGAGAATAATCGCGGCAAATATGACGAGAGCAGCGGCAATTCTTCCTTAAATTTTGACGGCAGCAGTTTTACCGGGAAGAATGGCAGGGATTCAATCGATTATTTCAACGTGTTCAGAGAGCAGAACATTTTAGAGTTTGACAGTGAGTTTGGACCATATTACAAGATAGATCTCAAGGATAAGAAGATACTCGACTGTACAAGCGACATGCTTTACCCCAATAGCAAAGCTATACTTTACGCATGTAACGATTATGGCGACAGGATTACTGTAAAAGTATACAGCGCGGAGCTTCCATACAAGATGACCTACAATTTTGATCTGACAAAAAACGGCCAGGTTGCAGGTATATACGGATATAATGATGAGAAGCTTGAGAAAGAAATAAAGAAGATATTAAGCGAAGTCCAAAAGGGCAGCTATAGTGGAAAAGGCCTTGATTCAAAGACGCTCAAAGCGGTAAAGAATGCCCTCAGCAGTGGAAAAGAGATCACTCCGGTGGTTTCATATCGCAGCGATTCCGAAGAGGATCTTGATAAAAAGACCCTGAGCCTCATTGATAAAACTGCCCAGAGCAAAGAGCTGGATATGGTTCAGTATATCAGTATTTCAATTGAGCTGTATGTTGATGCCAAACTTATCGGAAATATTACTGAACTCAAGCAGGCAGTAGACTTTACTCTTTTCGTCAACCAGGATGAGGCGGATTCTGCAACAGACTTCAGCGTGATCCAGGTCCATAACGGTAAGCCCAAGGTCCTGGATGCTAACGGCAAGGAAAAAGTAAAATTTGCTACAAAAGAGTTTTCAGACTATGCCCTGGTAAAAAAGTCGCAGAAATCTTTTAAGGTCAAGTTTGATCTGATGGGTCATGGTAGTAAAATAAAAGCACAGGAAATAAAGGCAAAGGGCCGCGTATCAAAACCTTCAGATCCTAGTGCCAAAGGCTACGTTTTCAAGGGCTGGTACAAGGACAAGAAATTCAAGACTGCCTATAACTTTAACACAAAGGTAAAGAGTTCATTCACACTATACGCTAAGTGGCAGAAGGTAACTGATAAGTCAACCTTCACCATAGGCAAAGGCAATAAGAAACTCAAATATGTGGTTATCAGCCAGTCCAAGAAGACGGTGGGCTTTAAGGGGGCTGCGGCAGGAGCTGCCTCTGTAGTAATTCCGGACACAGTTAAATATTGCGGCAATACGTATAAAGTTATTTCCATAGAGAAACAGGCGCTTTACAAACACAAGAACATCAAGACTCTGGTAGTTGGTAAGAATGTGAAGAGCATTGGGGAGAAGGCTGTTTCAGACTGCACTAAGCTCAAAGAGCTGAATGTTAAGTCTGCCAAACTGACAAGTGCCGGCAAGAACGCGCTCTCTAACCTTCCATCGAAGCTTAAAGTGAAGGTGCCAAAGAAATATACAACGAATTACAAAAAACTTTTCAAAAAAGCCGGTTTGCCAAAGAATATCTCAGTTAAGGCTGCCAAGTAACAGAACAAGGTTTTAAGACATAATTAAATGGAGCATAAGACATGAATATTATACTTTTGAATGATTCTTTTCCGCCGGTCATAGACGGCGTTGCCAATGTAGTGATGAACTATGGCAGTGTGATTACGAATGAGCTGAAGTCCAATGTGGTGGTGGGAACCCCAAGGTATCCGGATGCAAACTATGATGGCTACCCCTACAGGGTTATTTCCTATCCAAGCTTTGATACCACAGACTTTGTAAAGGGCTACCGCACAGGAAATCCTCTTTCCATAAAAGAGATTGCACAGATGACGGAGTTTAAGCCGGATATCATCCACACCCACTGTCCGGCAGCATCTACCATAATGGCCAGGATCTTAAGGCGTGAGACCGGTGCGCCCATAATCTTTACCTACCATACCAAGTTCGACGTGGATATCGAAAGAGCTGTGGGAGAGGGCTTCCTGAAGAAAGAGACCATCAGGGCCATGGTAAACAACATCGAGGCCTGTGATGATGTGTGGGTTGTATCGGAGGGAGCAGGTGAGAACCTGCGAAACCTCGGCTATGAAGGCGAACTCAGGGTTATGCCTAACGGCGTAGATTTTCCCAAGGGATGGGCATCGGAGGACAAGGTAAAAGAACTGGATGAGACCTTTGACATCCCTGAGGGAATACCTCTTTTCCTCTTTGTGGGACGCCTTATGAAGTATAAAGGTCTTCCTATCATAGTCGATGCCATGAAGGAACTGTCGGATGCCGGAATAGAGTACAGGATGGTATTCGTGGGCGGTGGAGCTGATGCAGTTGAAATGCAGGACAAAGTCCGCGGATATGGAATTGCACTTGATATTTATGACCAGGAAAAAGGCTTTGTGCATACTGACTCAAATGGAGCCATGAGCGGTAAAGTGATCTTTACCGGACCGGAGCACGACAGAGAAAAGCTCAGGGCATGGAACACAAGGGCTGACCTGTTTCTTTTCCCATCCACTTATGACACGAACGGCATTGTGGTCAGAGAGGCAGCTGCATGCGGACTTGCCAGTGTCCTGATCAAAAATTCATGTGCGGCAGAGGGTATCACAGATACAAGAAACGGCTTTTTGATAGAAGAAAACAAGGATTCGATGGCAGCTCTTTTAAAAGAAATCCACGGTGACCTTGGTCATCTTCATGACGTGGGACAGAATGCCATGGATGAGATATACATTTCCTGGGATAAGGCTGTACGGCTTGCGTTTGACAGATATAAGGAAATACTGGAACTGAAGAAGTCTGGTGAGCTTGGCAGCAGGAAACATGCCAGCTTTGAGAGCCTAATGAGATCAGCCGCTATCTCACTTGACGGCACACAGAGAGCTTTCTTTTCTAACATCCAGCAGGGCGTGAAGGAGAATCTGTATGGGCTTCGAAATCTCCGACAGGGTATGCTGGACAACTTTGATGAATTAAAGAATGATATATCAGATGGTATAGAGAGGATTCAGGATAACATAACAGAAGGTATCACTGAATTTAAGGAAAAGTTACATGACAATGCAGACAAAGGCTAAACATGACTGGTACAGGGAGATGAGCTTTTACCAGATATGGGTAAGGAGCTTTGCTGATGGAAATAATGATGGCATCGGCGACCTGTACGGTGTATACGACAAACTGCCATATGTGAAATCCCTGGGAGTGGATGGGATATGGTTTTCTCCTATATATCCATCCCCCAATGCTGATTTCGGATATGACATATCTGATTACAGGGATATCCATCCGGATTTCGGTACACTGGATCAGTTTAAGAAAGTGCTGAACAAGGCTCACGAACTGGGCCTTAAGGTGATAATGGACCTGGTGGTAAACCACACGTCGGATGAGCACCCCTGGTTTAAGGAGAGCAGAAAGGGAAAGGATAATCCCTACAGCGACTATTACATCTGGCGGGACAAACCCAACAACTGGGACAGCCTTTTTGAGGGCAAGGCCTGGGAGTATGATCCTGTAAGAGGTCAGTACTACCTGCACATCTTTGCCAAGAAACAGCCGGACCTGAACATGGACAATCCAAAAGTCAGGGAAGAAGTAAAAGATATCATGCGCTATTGGCTTGATATGGGAGTTGATGGCTTCAGAGAGGATGTAATAAACTTCATATCAAAAAAAGAAGGGCTTCCCAACGGAATCCCTTTTCTGCCGGCAGTGAATGGTATGCCTTACTATAAGGACGGACCTCACATTCATGAGTATCTTGCGGAATTCAGGAAGGTCTGCGACGAATATGACTGCTTCCAGCTTGGCGAGGGACCTATGACAACAGTCAAGTCTGCGCAGAAATATCTGACAGGTCCTACAAAGTCCCTGGATATGATGTTTTCCTTCGATCATATGATGGCAGACTGCCTGTATACTGAATACATCCACAGGCCGTTCTCTCTGGTTAAGCTCAAGAAGGCTTTCACAACCTGGCAGAAGGCACTTGCCGGCAAAGGCTGGAATGCGCTTTACCTGGAGAATCACGACCATCCGAGGATCATAAGCAGGTACGGGAGCGAGCACTTCTGGTGGGAGAGCGGAACAATGCTGGCTGCCAGCTATATTTTCCAGCAGGGTACACCCTTCATATATCAGGGACAGGAGATCGGCATGACAAACATCCGTCTTATGTCCATTGACCAGTATGTTGATGTGTCCTCCATCACCAACTATTATACTTATCACCTGAAGGAGGACCCGGAGCGGAGACTAAAGAGGATACACCTGTCCAGCAGGGATTCAGCCAGGACGCCCATGCAGTGGAACAGCGGACAAAATGCCGGCTTCTCCAAATGTAAACCATGGTTCTACGTCAATCCCAATTATAAGAGGATAAACGTGGAAAGGCAGGAAAAAGACCCGGAGAGCATTCTGAACTTCTACAGAAAGTGCCTTGCGCTCAGGAAAAGCTCAAAGACCCTCCTCTATGGAGACTATACAGAGTATTATCCTGATGACACCAATATCTATATGTACGAAAGAAGTCTTAATGATGAGAGCTATCTTATCATATGCTCATTCTCAAGACTTCCTGTAAAACCCAGAAAGCCTGAGAAATTTTGGAGAAGGCGCGGAGAGCTTGTTCTTTGTAATTACACGGACGAAGAAAGGCAGGAAAAAGACAGCTTTGCAGCCTTTGTGGCACAGGAGATTGAAGAGCTTGAACACCGCCACGGCTATTTAAGACCATACGAGACCAGGGTTTACAGATATCAGTAAATCAAAAAATAAGGCCGACACTTAAGCGTGTCGGCCTTTAATTTATATATTGATCATGAAACCTGTGTATTTATCCAGGATTTGATATCTGAAACACCCAAAAGCTTCTCATAGCTGTCGCCTGTAGGAACGACAAGAGTGGGAGCCTGCATGATTCCGAATTTCTCAACAAGATCAGGATTCTCAGTGGCATCAAGAACATGATAGTTGATGCCGGCTTTATCAAGAAGGGATCCTGCTATCTTGCAGTTGGGGCAGGTCTGGGTCTTGAAGAGCATTATGGTGTTCATGTCTACATTGATAACACTGTCTGTTGAATCATTGTTGGACTTCTTTACAGCTGCTTCAGTGAAATTTACCTTGTTGGGACCATTGTGTGTGAGTTTGGAACCTGCGATGTTGTAAACTCTGCGATCCTTGTACTCCTGAGCCTTACCATCATTCCAGTTGGCAACAGGGCGGTAGTAGCCGGTTATGCGGCTGTAAACCTCGGTCCTGGCGCCGCATATAGGACATACGCTCTGCTCGCCGGTAAGATATCCGTGCTCCTTACATACAGAGTATGTAGGTGACATTGTGTAGTAAGGAAGCTTGTAGTTCTCGGCAATCTTTCTGACCAGTGAAGCTGCAGCCTTCCAGTCCGGAAGCTTCTCACCAAGGAAAGCGTGGAATACGGTTCCCGATGTGTAAAGGGTCTGGAGCTCATCCTGGATATCAAGTGCTGAGAAGATGTCCTCAGTGTATCCAACCGGAAGGTGTGATGAGTTGGTATAGTAAGGAGTTCCATTCATATTTGCTGTTATTATATCGGGATAGAGCTCCTTGTCATGCTTGGCAAAGCGGTAGGTTGTGGACTCGGCCGGTGTTGCCTCAAGGTTGTAGAGCTCTCCGTCATACTTTTCCTGATAATCAGCAAGACGCTCCCTCATATGATTAAGAACTTCTTTTGAGAATGCCTGTGTGCGCTCATCTGTCATATCTGCGCCGATCCAGTTGGCATTGAGACCAACTTCGTTCATGCCGATAAGACCGATGGTAGAGAAGTGGTTTGCAAAGGTTCCCAGGTATCTCTTGGTGTAAGGGTAAAGACCCTGATCAAGAAGCTTGGTGATAACCTGTCTCTTGGTGTGAAGACTCCTTGCGGCCACATCCATGAGATGATCCAGTCTCTTGTAGAAGTCCTCAGCGTCTTTTGAAAGGTAAGCAATCCTTGGCATATTGATGGTAACAACACCGATGGATCCTGTTGACTCGCCTGAGCCAAAGAAACCGCCTGATTTCTTACGAAGCTCTCTGAGGTCAAGACGAAGTCTGCAGCACATTGAGCGGACATCGCTGGGCTCCATGTCGGAGTTGATGTAGTTGGAGAAGTAAGGTGTGCCGTACTTGGCAGTCATCTCAAAGAGAAGCTTGTTGTTCTCTGTCTCGCTCCAGTCGAAATCGCGCGTTATTGAATATGTAGGAATAGGATACTGGAATCCGCGACCATTGGCGTCGCCCTCGATCATGATCTCGATGAAGGCCTTGTTGACCATATCCATTTCCTTCTGGCACTCGCCGTATGTGAAATCCAGCTCTTTGCCGCCTACGATGCAGTTGAGGTCCTTAAGGTCATTGGGAACGGTCCAGTCAAGTGTTATGTTTGAGAATGGAGCCTGTGTTCCCCAACGGCTCGGTGTGTTTACGCCGTATACAAAGGACTGGATGCACTGCTTGACCTCTTTCTGAGAAAGATTATCTACCTTAACAAAAGGTGCAAGATAGGTATCGAAAGAGGAGAATGCCTGAGCGCCTGCCCACTCGTTCTGCATGATACCAAGGAAATTGACCATCTGGTTGCAGAGTGTTGAGAGGTGGCTTGCAGGTGATGACGTGATCTTGCCTGGAACTCCGCCGAGTCCTTCCAGAATAAGCTGCTTCAGACTCCAGCCTGCGCAGTAACCTGTCAGCATTGAGAGGTCATGGATGTGGATGGCAGCGCTTCTGTGGGCGTTTGCGATCTCATCGTCGTAAACCTCTGAAAGCCAGTAGTTGGCTGTGATGGCACCTGAATTGGAGAGAATGAGACCGCCAACGGAATAGGTAACGGTAGAATTCTCTTTTACACGCCAGTCGTTGATCTTGAGATAGTCGTCTACAAGATCCTTGTAGTTGAGAAGAGCAGAGTTTACATTGCGGACCTTCTCACGCTGTTTACGATAAAGAATATATGCCTTGGCGACATCAGAGTATCCGGATTCGGAAAGAACCTTCTCCACGCTGTCCTGGATCTCCTCAACAGTGATCTTGCCATCCTTGACCTTGCTCTCAAAATCAGAAGCAACACGCAGGGAAATAAGATCAATAACACTTGAGTGATAATCCTTCTCCAGCGCCACAAATGCTTTTGTGATAGCAGCTGAAATCTTTGAAATATTGAATTCTGCTACGGCTCCGTCCCTTTTTACTACCTGGTACATATGATATCCCCCTTGATCCATATACATTATTAGATACAGAAAGTGCCAATAAGCGTTGGCACTTTCGATATATAGACGATAACATAATAATGCAATTAAGTCAATATATTGTTAAAAGAAAAATACAAAACACAATATATTGTGGTTAAGGGCTGGTAGCTCGAAAACCGCGCAAATATCGGATTTGGAGAGGGGGCTAAACTCAGAGCCCCCGAATCTGCGCGCTTTTTACGTATCCGGAAGAAATTTCAAGGAAACTCTGCATGGCTGCTGGGGTTGGGGCACTCAACATGTTGTCGGGCACAGTTTCTCTTGACACAAATTGTTGTAGGTAGTAGGCATCGGCACCCTGAATCAGTTTACCAATCTCTTCAAAATCAGAAGCCGAGTGAAGCTGGGCTGTCACTGTAGTCCTGAATTCATAGGGGATGTGGCTGTTCATGATCACGCCGATACTGGTCTTTATCTTTTCCATATCTATAACATCAAGCCCGGAAGTCTTTGCGTATTTCTCAGGACTGTTCTTGATATCCATGGCGATGTAGTCCACCAGCTTCTCATCTGCCAGCTTTTTCAGCATTTCGGGATGATATCCGTTAGTATCAAGTTTTACCAGGTATCCCATATCCCTGATCCTTCTGATAAAAATGTCAATGCCCTGATGCAGCAGCGGTTCACCGCCTGTTATTGCAACTCCGTCAAGAAGACCTTTTCTTTTCCCAAGAAATCCAAAGAATTCATCCTCATCCATGACGGGGGACATCTTACCGCAGGCCAGATCGAAATTATGGCAGAAAGGGCAGCGGAAATCGCATCCGCCCAGAAAGACAGTGCAGGCAACATGGCCGGGAAAGTCCAGAAGCGTCATTTTTTGCAGACCAAATATCATCATAATCTATCCTCTCAAATGCGTTATTAAAGTTCGTGCCTCTTTTACTAAGTTATGATAACATATAATGCGAGGTGTAAAAAATGGCTCAGAAGGCATCGGATTATCCGGTAAAGCAGAGACAACTGAATGAGGATGTGGCAGGAGGTACGTTTAAGAGCTGCTACCTGATCTACGGCGATGAGGCGTATCTGAGGTTCCAGAACAGGGACAAGCTGTTAAAGGCTCTTTCCTGCGATGCATCATCCATGAATTTCAACAGATATGAGGGTGAGAACGCAAACCCGGCTGCGATAATAGATATGGCCGAAACACTTCCTTTTTTGTCGGATAAGAGAGTCATACTGGTGGAGAACAGCGGATTTTTCAAGGATGGCTGCCCGGAGCTTGCCGATTACCTCAAGAAGCCTTCCGAGACGACTCTTTTCATCTTCTGTGAGAAGGAAGTGGACAGGAGAAAAGACATATACAAGGCCGTTGCCAAGTACGGTTTCGACATCGAGTGCATCACCCAGGACGATGTCATGCTCAAAAAATGGATAGCATCCAGATTCAGAGCTGAGGGCAAGGCTATTTCAGCTGTAGCTCAGAACAGGCTCCTGGAGCGCGTCGGCACCGATATGTCAAACATATCAATTGAAATAGAGAAGCTTGTGTGCTATTGCCTTGACAGGCCTGAGATAACGGTGGAGGACATAGAGGCGGTGTGTGCCAATTACCTCACCAGCAGGATATTTGCCATGACGGATGCAATATCCTCTCAGGACCAGAAGAGGGCCATGGAACTGTATTATGATCTTCTGGCGCTAAAAGAGCCGCCGCCCAAGATCCTGGCACTCATCACAAGGCAGTTTAACATAATGCTTCAGGTAAAAGAGATGACGGAGAACCACAGGAGCAGCAGCGAGATAGCAGGTGCAGTCAAGATAGCGCCATTCCTTGTGGGCAAATATCAGGGCTGGGCGAGAAATTACAGCTTTACCCAGCTAAAGGATGCTCTTTCGTACTGTCTTTCCAATGATGAAGCGGTGAAGAAGGGCAGGCTGGACTACATAATCAGTGTTGAGATGGTGATAATAAAGTGCACTTCCATGAAGAAGGCAGGCTGAATCTGCTGCCGGATTTGAAATTATTTGGATGTTGACTTATACTGTTAAGTTGTGTCTTGCAGGCACCGATAAAGGGAGGTAATTATGGCATCAAGACCAAATCCCCAGGAAATATACAGACATTTTAAGGGCAATCTCTATCAGATACTTACGATAGCCATACATTCCGAGACCAGGGAAGAGATGGTGGTATACCAGGCCCTATACGGAGATTACAAAGTCTATGTAAGACCTCTTGATATGTTTATGTCCGAGGTTGACCATGTGAAGTACCCGGACGTCAAGCAGAAGATGCGGTTTGAGAAAGTCGCTCCGGAAGCTGACGGGAGTGCATTGGAACCTCACAAAGAGACTGCTGATCCCGGCAGAACATCTGTGACAGACAGCAGCGTTATCAGGCCTGACAGGCAGACCATCACGCCATCCGACAAGGCTCCAGTAAGCCGTGGGACAGAGCAGGCAAATGTGGTAAGGCCTCAGAAGAACTCTTTCTTCAAATTTGATAAGAGACCGCCGGAGAGATCAACAGTTATGAGCAAGAGCATCGATGAGGAGGCTAAGGAGCTGAATCTCGATCCTCTGGTTATAGAGTTTATGGATGCGGATCTGGCAGTGGACAAGAACGATATACTGTCCAAACTCCGTCCGACAATAACCAACGAGATGATAGATATAATGGCTATGTCACTGGGCGTTGTTGTAAAAGAAGGAGACGTGTACGACAGATACAATGACCTTCGCACATGCCTGACAACCATGGAAAAATATGAAAGTACAAGATTAAGGAGCTGATTATGAAGTTACTATCAATTGCAGTACCTTGCTACAATTCGCAGGACTATATGGAAAAATGCATCGATTCTCTGCTGGTGGGCGGAGAAGAGGTCGAGATACTGATAGTTGATGACGGTTCAAAAGACAGAACGGCTGAGATAGCTGATGAATATGCAGCCAAGTATCCTACCATCTGCAGGGCTATACATAAGGTGAACGGAGGACACGGCTCTGCCGTCAATGCAGGAATAGAGAATGCCACCGGTCTTTTCTTCAAGGTGGTGGATTCTGACGACTGGGTTAAGGAGATCGCGTACAGAAAGATCCTAAGCACCCTGGCAGAACTGGCAGGAGGAGAGAACCAGCTGGATCTTCTTATCTCCAATTTCGTGTACAACAAGGTGGGGGAGAAGAGGCACAAGGTGATGCGCTACAACACCATGTTCCCCATTGAAAGACTGTTTACCTGGAAGGATGTCAAAAGAACACCGAAGGGACATTACCTTCTTATGCATTCCGTGATCTACAGAACCAAGCTCCTTAGACAGTGCGGACTTAGGCTCCCTGAGCATACTTTTTATGTAGACAACATCTATGTGTTCAACCCGCTTCCTTTTGTTAAGAACATGTATTACCTGGATGTTAACTTCTATTATTACTACATCGGAAGAGAGGACCAGTCAGTAAACCAGAAGATAATGCTCTCCAGGATAGACCAGCAGCTCAAGGTCAACAAGCTTATGGTCGACTACTATGTTGAGAACTATGGCATGATACGCTCTCAGGCAGAGCGGCACAAGTATATGTTCAACTATCTGGAGATCATAACTGCAATATCATCAGTTCTTCTGATAACGGAGGACACCCCTGAGAATCTTGAAAAGAGGCAGGATCTGTTAAGGTACATTAAGGAAAAGAATTTCCTTTTGTATTTCAAGATCAGATACAGCATTGAGGGAACATATATCTATCTGCCCGGAAAGGGAGGAAGGAAGATCACTCTGGCAGGTTATAAACTGCTTCAGAAAATTTTCCATTTCAATTAATCAAAAAAGGTGGTATTATTGTTCATTAAATTAAGGTTTTATTTTATTTAATGAGGAGCATTATGAAAAATAAATATGAAAAATGGACAGGGAGGACAGTAAACAGGGACCTTTTCAGGGATCTTTTCCAGCTTTTTATGCCGGTGCTGTTTTATGCACCTTTGTATATGATCTGGTTCATTTATATCGAGCACCACAGATTCCCTCACTATTCGGTGATCCATACCGCAATAGACGATATGATCCCGTTTAATGAACTCTTTGTAATACCGTACTATATGTGGTTTGGCTATGTATCATTGATGCTTTTGTTCTTTCTGTTTTCCTTCGATGTGGAAGATTATTACAAGAACTTTTTCTTCCTGGCAACCGGCATGACAGTATTTTTGGTAATATCAACGCTGTTTCCGAACATGCACTACCTAAGACCTGCAGTTATGCCCAGGGATAACATTTTCAGCCAACTGGTTGCAGTGATCTACAGTCATGATACAGCCAGCAACCTATGGCCAAGCATTCATGTGTACAACTCGATAGGCACCATGATAGCGGTACATCACAGCAGAAGATTTGGTAAGATCGGAAAGACAATAAGCGACATCGTAGGCACATCGATTATCTTATCGACTCTCTTTATCAAGCAGCACTCGGTTTATGATGTTATAACAGCCTTCATTATGGCCATCATATTTTACCTGGTTATATATCACACACCGCTTCTTGAGAACTTCTGTGATAAGCAGGAGCAGAAGGTAGCAGTTCGATACAATTAAATAAGAGCAATTTAAAACGCGTCGGAGTTATATGGCATTCCGACGCGTAATCTTTCGTACATGTTTCTGTCTTGAGTTTGGCAGTATGTTCATTCAGTTCATCAGTCTGAGCCTTTCCCTCAGGCATTCCAGTGTAATGTGATCTGATTTGACTGACACCTCTCCGTCGGTGTGGACCCACATGGGCTTTTCAGTCTTGATGCTGACCTTCTGCACAACGTGATGACCGATTCCCCTGATCCAGTAGTAGTGGCCGAAAAAGGACATGGGAAGGGCGTAGAGCATCCTGGCTGCCGGCATGTTTCCGGCGTAGACAAGGTCGAACTTTCCGTCTGTCAGATCAGCCTTCGGCGCGAAGTTAAAGCCGCCACCCTCATAGTGATGGATCATGGCAGCGATAAAGATAAAGCGCTTTAAATGAACAGTCTCTTTTCCATCAAGAATGATATCGCAGGGAACTTTCTCTGCCTTAAAGAGCTGGCGAAGGGCGATGGAGCCGTAGGTGAGCTTGCCGAGTCCGATTTTATTAAAAAAGTTCTTGGTGCCTGAGGAAAGAGCCTGCTCGCAGACTGCGGCATCAAAGCCGATGCCGGAGCTGACATCAAACATCCTTGTGACACAGATCCTGTCCTGATGAAGGCGTGAGGTCTCCCTCGACATGGAATTGTAGGTGAGTCTGCCAAGGTCAAGGCGCCTTACCTCTGCTCCCTCGACGATCCTGTCTATAAGGTCATCGATCCTTTTTGGATAGTTAAGATCCCTGGCAAAATCATTGCTGGAGCCGATGGGAATGTAGCCCAGCAGTGTATTTTCAAAGTCCTGTATGCCGTTAACAGCTTCGTTAAGGGTACCGTCGCCTCCAAGGACCACGAGTTTGACAGGCAGATCTTCCGGATTCATGTTCTGAATGTCTTTTGTGAGATCTTTTGCAATTTCAGAGGCGTGCCCCGGCCCCCTGGTCAGGTGTGCGCAGTAGTCGATTCCCTTCTCCAAAAACCTCAGTTCAAGCTTGTTCCATATATCCTTGCCCTTTCCGGAGCGGGCAGAAGGATTCACGATACAATAGTACATAATATTCCTCCAATGAAGTTAATTGTAGCACATCCCTGTCTTCTTAGGGTATAATGTTACAAGCTAAGTGAGTGTAGTTTAGAAAGGATTTTTTTATGTCAAAGAAAAAAACAGCCGGTATATTCAAAAGGCTGCTGTCCATGATACTGGTGTCCGCAGTGCTTCTTGGCAGCTCCGTCACTGCAGATGCTTCTTCCGGTGTTCCCAAGTACACCTGTGCCAAGACCAGGAAAAATGTATTGAAACTCCTTGATGCATATGATCCGGAGGGGGCTTATATAGTAAGGGCCGATAAGAGCGGAAAGCTTATGACCTGGTTTGAGGATTACAACAGCCGCGGTGATAAACTTTATCTTTGTGACTGTATGGATACTGCTGTACATGAGTCTTTTCACGCTATTTCCGTGGGCTATACCGGAGACAAGATGTATATCGGTAAGAAAAAATACGTGTACGTCTCAAGGACCAGTGTCTTCCCGTCCACAAAGGCGTCAAAAAAGATCCCTAAGAGGCTTCGGACTTTCAGATTCGATACATACATGACCAACAAGGAAGCTCCCAACATGCATTCGGTCATAAATGGCCCTTACGGGATGCTGAACGAAATGGCCGCTTACTGCTGGGGCATGAACAACTCCATCTGCATGTATCCGTATCTGAAAAAGAATAATAAGCTCGCTCCCTTCTACAGCTCCTGTTCCAACGACAAGAACGCTTATGCCGAGTTCTCATTCTTTATTCTTTTTTATCTGGATTACGCCAAGACCAACGACAAAGCTGTTTACAGAGGTATAATGAACAACGCACAGTTTAAGAAGGTCTACAAGAACACAGACAAGCGATTCAGGTCAAACATCAAGAAATACGACAAGATAGCCAAAAAAGATAAATATTACATGTACTATCCCAAGGCAAATGACAATGATTACAAGCTGCTCATGAAGGAACTAAAAAAATCCAAATATCAGAAGATTTACAATCAGCTTATGAAGTAAATGTAAGGTCAGCGGGTCCGGCGCAGGTTGGATCCGCTTTTTATTTTTGGTGTAGCATTTTTTTTAATTGTATGTTAATATAAGCGAAATGTTGCTTTAACGCATTAAATTGCAAATGCGAAAGAGGAGGGATTTGGAAAATGTACTCATTGGAAGAAGTCAGGAAGGTAGACCCTGAAATTGCAGAACTTATTGAGGAGGAAGTGGCCCGCCAGAACGATCATATCGAGCTGATCGCATCTGAGAACTGGACCAGCAAGGCAGTTATGTCAGCCATGGGGAGTCCTCTTACCAACAAGTATGCTGAGGGTCTTCCGGGGAAAAGATATTACGGAGGCTGCTACGTAGTCGACAAGGTTGAGAATCTGGCAAGAGAGAGGGCAAAAGAGCTGTTCCACTGTGATTATGCCAATGTTCAGCCACACTCAGGCGCACAGGCAAATCTGGCCGTACAGTTTGCACTGCTTAAGCCCGGCGACACATTTATGGGAATGGATCTCAGCCAGGGCGGCCATCTGACCCACGGCAGCACAGCCAACATCTCCGGAACCTACTACAACATTATTCCATACGGAGTTGACGATAACGGTATCATAGATTACGACAATATGTACAAGCTTGCTGTAGAGCACAAGCCCAAGCTGATCATCGCCGGAGCTTCTGCTTACTGCAGGACCATTGATTTCAAGAAGTTCAGGGAAGCAGCAGATGCCTGCGGAGCAGTTCTCATGGTTGATATGGCTCACATTGCAGGACTTGTTGCAGCAGGGGTTCATCCAAGTCCCTTCCCTTATGCAGATGTTGTTACAACAACTACCCACAAGACCCTCAGAGGACCCAGAGGCGGTATCATCCTTTGGAACCAGGAAGGTCAGGACAAGTACAAGTTCAACAAGGCTGTATTCCCCGGAATCCAGGGCGGCCCTCTTGAGCACGTTGTTGCTGCCAAGGCCATCTGCTTCAAGGAAGCTCTTTCACCTGAGTTCAAGAAATATGCCCAGGACGTTGTTGACAATGCCAAGGCTCTCTGCGACGGCCTGATGAAAAGAGGCATCAAGATCGTTTCAGGCGGCACAGATAAACACCTTATGCTGGTTGACCTCACCAATTTTGACCTCACCGGCAAAGAG
>JAEEGH010013632.1_pt1 | contig 17994 bp, 16 predicted proteins | sample 9134181 | NCBI WGS metagenome assembly JAEEGH01 (sample SAMN16246544, study PRJNA631951) | gut metagenome | biome: gut microbiome; feature: rumen; material: DP-attached | host: Bos | place: Iran: Karaj | collected 2018-10 | reverse complement strand
GCAAATTTTAACAACTTATGAAGTATTACGAAGTAGATTTCAACGTTTTGCCCCTCAGCAGCGATGCCACCGACCTCCTGGCGGCGCTCGCAGGCGAGGCTGGCTTCGAGACTTTTGAGGAGACCGACCACGGTCTGAAGGGTTACGTACAGCAGAATCAGTTTGACAGCGTCCTGCTCGACAGCCTGCTCCAGACGTTCCCCATGCCAGGCGTCACCGTCAGCTATACCGTCAGCGAAGCCGAGGACCGCGACTGGAACGAGCAGTGGGAGCAGCAGGGCTTCGAGCCTATTCTGGTGGAGGGTGGAGGGTTGAAGGTGGAGGGCCCATCCATCCTTATCCACGACGGTCGTCACTATCCTCCCTCCACCCTCCACCTTCCACCCTCCACCATCACAGTAGAAATCGACGCCCGCCAGGCCTTCGGCACCGGCACTCACGAGACTACCCGCATGGTCTGCGCAACACTCCTTGACCTCCTATCATCCCCCAACGGGGGGGACAGAGGGGGGCTTTCTCCCCGCGTGCTCGACTGCGGCAGCGGCACCGGCATTCTCGGCATCACGGCCATGAAGCTCGGGGCTCACGAATGTGTGGCCTACGACATCGACGAGTGGAGCGTCGACAACACCCGCCACAACGCCGTCATCAACCAGGTTGAACTGACGCCACTGCTCGGCGACGCATCTATATTAAACAATGTAGAGGGAGCGTTTGACATTATTATGGCCAACATCAACCGCAACATCCTGTTGGCCGACATGCCCGCTTTCCGTCAGAAAATGGCTCCAGGCGCCCGCCTCATCCTCAGCGGATTCTACACAGCCGACATCCCGCAGCTAACAGCCCGCGCCACTGAGCTTGGCCTCAGACTCGTCAGCCAAAAGGAGGAAGCTGACTGGGCGTGCCTACTCTTTGAATGATTGTTTTTCAGAAAAAGCCAACTTGGCACATCGGCAAGATGCAAAGGCAAATAATTGGCCGAAACCTTTGGTGGTTCGCAGAAAATTCGTACCTTTGCAGCAAAATGTATAATAAACCAAAAGCTTAGGACTATTATGAACGAACAGCAAACAATGAAGCCATACGTGATTGGCTTGGACTTAGGAGGTACGAACTCCGTGTTTGGAATTGTCGACGCACGCGGCGACATCAAGGCTACGACGGCCATCAAGACCGGCGGCTACACAACGGCTGCCGACTACGTCGACGCCTGCGTGGAGGCCCTGCAGGTCATCATCGAGCAGGTGGGCGGTCTGGAGAAGATCAAGGCGATGGGCATCGGTGCGCCCAACGGCAACTACTATAACGGCACCATCGAGTTTGCGCCGAACCTGGCGTGGGCTCACGACGAGGTGGTTCCCCTGGCCAAGATGTTCAGCGAGCGGCTGGGAGGCATCCCCGTGGCGCTGACCAACGACGCCAACGCCGCCGCCCTGGGCGAGATGGTCTATGGCGTGGCACGCGGCATGAAGAACTTCATAGTCATCACATTGGGTACGGGCGTCGGCTCGGGTATCGTGGTGAACGGCCAGCTGCTCTACGGCTGCGACGGCTTCGCAGGCGAGCTGGGCCACGTGACGATGGTGCGCGGCGCCGAGGGCCGCAGTTGCGGTTGCGGTCGCACCGGCTGTCTGGAGGCTTACTGCTCGGCAACGGGTGTGGCACGCACGGCCCGCGAGCTGCTGGCAAAGACCACCCGTCCGTCGCTGCTGCGCGAGATGAATCCCGAAGACATCACGTCGCTCGACGTCAGCATTGCCGCCGGCAAGGGCGACGAGCTGGCCAACGAGATCTATCAGTTCACGGGCAAGATGCTGGGCGAGGCCTGCGCCGACTTCACAGCCTTCTCGAGTCCCGAGGCGTTCATCTTCTTCGGCGGTATGGTGAAGGCCGGCGAGCTGATTATGAAGCCCATCCGCGAGGCCTACGACGCCCACGTCATGCAGATTTTCCGCGGCAAGGCCCAGTTCCTGGTCAGCGGTCTCGACGGTGCCTCAGCCGCCGTCCTCGGTGCCTCAGCTATCGGGTGGGAAATCTAATGGGATTTCAATCGCAAATCGAAAATCAGTAAATCGTAAATAGAAAAGATGTCAAAGAAACTATTGTTGGGCGACGAAGCCATAGCGCTGGGAGCGCTGCACGCCGGACTCTCTGGTGTGTATGCATACCCGGGCACGCCGTCGACTGAGATTACAGAGTTTATTCAGGGTAACGCCCTGGCCAAGGAGCGCGGCGTACACTGCCGCTGGAGTACCAACGAGAAGACGGCTATGGAGGCCGCACTGGGCATGTCGTTCATGGGCAAGCGCTCAATGGTCTGCATGAAGCACGTCGGACTGAACGTCTGCGCCGACCCGTTTGTCAACAGCGGCATGACGGGCGTCAACGGCGGCGTCGTAGTACTGGTGGCCGACGACCCGTCGATGCACTCCAGCCAGGACGAGCAGGACTCACGCTTCTACGGCAAGTTTGCCCTCATCCCGACGTTCGAGCCGTCGAACCAGCAGGAGGCCTACGACATGATGGCCGCCGCCTTCGACTACTCCGAGCGCATCTGCCTGCCGGTGCTCATGCGCGTCACCACCCGCATGGCCCACAGCCGCGCCGTCGTCCAGTGTGTTGACGTACCACGTCAACAGAACGCCCTGAACTACAACGCCGTAGCCGCCAACTGGGTGCTGCTGCCCGCCAACGCCAAGAAGCGCAACGACATCGTCACCGCCCAGCAGGCTCAGCTGGAGCAGGACGCTGCCGCTTCACCTTATAATATATATGTGGAAGGAACCGACAAGAAGCTCGGCATACTGGCCAGCGGCATCAGCTACAACTACGTCATGGAGTGCTTCCCCAACGGCTGCCCCTACCCCATCCTGAAGATCTCGCAGTACCCGCTGCCGAAGCAGCTGGTGCGCCGCCTCATGGACGAGTGCGAGCAGGTGCTCATCGTCGAGGAAGGCCAGCCCTTCATCGAGGACATCGTCCGCGGCGTCTACGACCTGAAGAACGTTCACGGCAAGCTCGACGGCACGCTGCCCCGCACGGGCGAGCTGAACCCCGACTTCGTGAAGAAGGCCCTCGGCATGGAGGTGGGCCAGTGCTTCGACCCGTGTGCCGACGTGGCTCCGCGCCCGCCCGCACTCTGTCAGGGCTGCGGCCACCGCGATGTCTACGCCGCGCTGAACGAGGTGTTGCGTGAGTACGACAATCCGCGCGTCTTCGGCGACATCGGCTGCTATACGCTGGGCTTCCTGCCCCCGTTCCGCGCCATCCACTCGTGCGTCGACATGGGTGCCTCGATTACAATGGCCAAGGGTGCTGCCGACGCTGGTCAGTGGCCTGCCGTTGCCATCATCGGCGACTCAACGTTTACCCACAGCGGCATGACGGGACTGCTCGACGCCATCAACGAGAACGCCAACATCACCGTCATTATCAGCGACAACCTGACGACGGGCATGACGGGCGGCCAGGACTCTGCCGGCACCAACAAGTTCGAGGCTATCTGCCGCGGTCTGGGACTGAGCGACGAGCACCTGAAGGTGGTTGTCCCCCTGCCGAAGAACATGCCCGAGATTACGCAGACCATCCGCGACGAGATCAACTACAAGGGAACAAGTGTCATCATCCCGCGCCGCGAGTGCATGCAGACGCTGCAGCGCCATTTGAAGCAGAAGAAGGCGCAAGCCAAATCGTAAATCGAAAATCGGTAAATCGAAAATCATGAAGACTGACATCATACTTTGCGGCGTGGGCGGACAAGGCATCCTCTCCATCGCCACCATCATAGGCGAAGCCGCCATGAACGAGAACCTCTACATCAAGCAGGCCGAGGTGCACGGCATGAGCCAGCGCGGCGGCGACGTGCAGTCGAACCTGCGCATATCGAGCGACCCCATCTACAGCGACCTCATTGCCCGCGGTTCGGCCAACGTCATCATCTCAATGGAGCCGATGGAGGCCCTGCGCTACCTGCCCTTCCTCGCCAAGGACGGCTGGATCATCACCTCGGCAACGCCGTTCAAGAATATTCCCAACTACCCCGACATGGACGTTATCAACGCCGACCTCGACCGGCTGCCCAACGTCATCCGCATCGACATCGAGCAGATGGCCAAGGACAACGGCGTGCCCCGCTCGGCCAACGTCATCCTGCTCGGCGCCGCCCAGAAGGCACTCGGCATTGAGTATCAAAAACTTGAGGACGCTATTCGCCGCGTCTTCGGGCGCAAGGGCGAGGCCATCGTCGAGGCCAACATCAAGGCATTGGCACTCGGACGCGCTGCCCAGAAATAAATCGAGAATCGAAAATCCGTAAATCAGAAATGAAACCCACACCAATAAAGAAGGAGATTGTCGACGGACTGATAGCCGAGATGGGCATTCAGGACTTCGCCAAGGCTACCATACGCGAGGTGAAGCAGGTGGCCGCTATGGCCGAGAAGGAGAGCGGCGTTGAGTTTATCAAGATGGAAATGGGCATTCCCGGACTGCCCGCCGCTAAGGTTGGCGTCGATGCCCAAATCAAGGCTTTGCAAGACGGCATCGCCCACTCCTACCCCGACATTCAGGGCTACCCTGAGCTGAAGCGGCAGGCCTCGCGCTTCGTCAAGGCGTTCATCGACGTCGACGTCAAGCCCGAGGGCTGCGTCCCCGTCACGGGCAGCATGCAGGGCACGTTTGCCTCGTTCCTTACCTGCTCGCAGGCCGACAAGCGCCGCGACACCGTGCTCTTCATCGACCCGGGCTTCCCCGTCCAGAAGATGCAGCTGCAGGTACAGGGCGTCAGCTACGAGACGTTCGACGTCTACGACTTCCGCGGCGAGAAGCTCGGTCCGAAGCTGGAGAGCTACCTGTCGAAGGGTAACATCTGCGCCATCGTCTACTCCAACCCCAACAACCCGTCGTGGGTCTGCCTGACCGAGCAGGAGCTGCAGACCATCGGTGAGCTGGCCACCCGCTACGACTGTATCATCATGGAGGACCTCGCCTACTTCGCTATGGACTTCCGTCAGGATCTCTCCGTGCCCTTCGAGCCGCCCTTCCAGCCCTCTGTGGCACGCTATACCGACAACTACATGCTGCTCATCTCGGGTTCGAAGGCGTTCAGCTATGCCGGCGAGCGCATCGGCGTGGTGTGCATCAGCGACAAGCTGTTCCATCGCCACTTCCCCGACCTGGCCGCACGCTACGAGGGACTGCCCTTCGGACTGGTCTTCTCGACCCGCATGCTCTACGCCCTCTCGTCAGGCACGAGCCACTCGGCACAGTATGCGCTGGCTGCCATGTTCCGCGCTGCCTGCGACGGCGAGTACAACTTCCGTCAGGAGGTGAAGGTCTACGGCGACCGCGCCCACCGGCTGAAGGAAATATTTTGTAAGCACGGCTTCCACATCGTCTACGACCGCGACCTCGACCGCCCTGTTGCCGACGGCTTCTACTTCACCATCGGCTATCGTGGCATGACCAGCGGCCAGCTGGCTCAGGAACTGATGTACTATGGCGTCTCGGCCATCTGTCTCATCACTACTGGCTCGCATCAGGAGGGCCTGCGCGTATGTACCTCATTCATTGAGGACCACCAGTACGCACAGCTCGACGAGCGCATGGCCGTCTTTGCTGAGAACAATCCGATATGAAAGCCCTGAAAGCGAAATCCCTGCTCGTAGCTGCCGCCGTCTGCCTGCTGGCCATCGTCGGACTGGCCTACTACTTCTTCCTGACGTCGTTCTCGACGAAGGATGAAACCCAGTACGTGTGCATCGACGACGACGACACTATCGACTCCGTGCTCACCAAGCTGCGCCCGGTGGCCTCAGAACACGCGCTGACGGGCTTCTCGACGCTGATACGCCACACCGACTACGCCCAGCATCCGCGCACAGGCCGCTACGCCATTGGGCCCAATGAGAGCACGTTTGCAGTCATGCGCAAGCTGAAGAACGGCCAGCAGGAGGCGGTGATGCTCACCATCCCTGAGTCGCGCACCATGCAGAAGCTGGCCGCCGTGCTCGGCCGGAAGCTGATGATGGACTCGGTGGAGATTGCCGCAGCACTCATCGACGACGCCTACTGCCAGCGCTGGGGCTACGACACCTGCACCATCGCCGCGCTCTTCGTGCCCAACACCTACGAGGTGTACTGGAACACGACGCTCGACCACTTCATGGAGCGTATGGTGAAGGAGCACGACGCCTTCTGGAACAAGGAGCGCACGGCCAAGGCCGAGGCCGCCCAGCTGACGCCCGACGAGGTCTGCACGCTGGCCAGCATCATCGACGAGGAGACGGCCAACAACGACGAGAAGCCGATGATAGCCGGTATGTACCTGAACCGTCTGCACAAGAGCATGGCGCTGCAGGCCGACCCCACGGTGAAGTTCGCGCTGAAGAACTTCGAGCTGCGACGTATCTATCACGACATGCTGTTCTACGACAGCCCCTACAACACCTACCGCAACACCGGCCTGCCCCCAGGCCCCATCAAGATTGCATCGGTGAAGGGCATCGACGCCGTGCTCAACTACGTCCGCCACGACTATCTCTACATGTGTGCCAAGGAGGACTTCTCGGGCACCCACAACTTCGCCGTCAGCTACGCTGAGCACCTGCGCAACGCCGCCCGCTACGCCAAGGCGCTGAACGAGCGGGGCATCAAGTAACACTGACGGTCACATTCCGCAACGCCGCCCGCTACGACAAGGCGCTGAACGAGCGCCTTGTCGCTATCCGCCAGTAAACGCACGGTTTACCGCCGGGTACAGGCGCGTTTACTATCGGGTAAGCACCCTCAACCCGCCAGGTTTGTCATGCTAATTGGCCTCGTTATGAGTATTAACTGGCCTGGTTAGTCGAGCATATCCATCTGGCTCTTTTTCTCCGTCATTTTTTATCTTCTCGCGACACCTCCCGTCGAATGTCCGAAACCACGATTCACAAAGGGTTTTCGCGCTTCTCAGACCTCCCTTGACACCTCCCGTCACCCCTCCCTTCTGACCTCCTGTCTGATTGACGCCTCAGGGAAGTTCAACGGGACCTCAACGGGAGGTGTCAGCGAGACACCTCCCGTCCCCGAATCCCTTTGTACATCGACGTTTCAGAGAAAAACGGGAGGTTGGGAGGTTAAAATGAGTACCGTCAAAAACTCCAAGTTCGCCTAGTTCCGCTCAAACTTTTCTTTCATTCTTCTTTGTCAGTTCGGAAATAATCGCTATCTTTGCACCTGACTTCAACTGCCCGCTTGTATGGGTGGTGCATAGTCGTAACATTGTGGAAATGCTTCGCGGCTATTCGCCTGAAGGGTAGCTAAAGTTGTTTCTCCCACATCTTTTTGGTTCCACATTTCACTGAGTATTAACCGCCGAGGTTGGAAGAGCGGTAGGCAGAAAGAAAAAGAACGATATGAAAAAAAACTGTATCTTATTAAGTGTTGTAGCTGGGGTTCTTTTGTGTTCATCTGTTCTTGTCTCTTGCAATAAAGATGATGACGACAAGGGAGGAAACGCAGGTGTCAACTCTTCAAAACACGTTGTCAAGCGTTACTATGAATGGAGTAATACTTTAGGAGAAATGACATACATTTATGATGACAAAGGCAGAGTTATAAAACTGAACGAAACAGAAAAAAGCCCAAATGGTGTATTTACCAGTGATTTTACCTACACCTACGGCGATATGCTTATAATAAGCAATGAGATTCAATCATATAATGGAAGTTCAAAGAATTATACTATTAATTATCATATAGAGAACGGCTTAATAGTTAGGGATGTAGAATATGGCTCTAAATCATCTATTCTCTCTGAACATCAGTATACCTACGACAGCGACCGGCACTTGGTGTCTATTGAATGTAAGTATAAAGACCATAGCACAACAAAGAGGTATTTCTGGACTAATGGCAACCTGACAAGTTACACTGACACCGACTCAAGAACGCACATTATATCTTATTCCAAAGTTCCATGGATGGATGGTTTTTTTAGGTTTGAATTAGACCCAGTTTTCCAGTCATTAGGGTATTGGGGAAAAATGCCTGTAACTATGCCATCAGCCTACCAAGAATACGTATATGATTACACCTTAAGCGATGGTGTTATAACTAAAGTTGTAGAAACATCTACAGAAAGCAATTTCAAGAACATTGAATCTTTTATTTGGGAGTAAAATAGTTATGAAGAAGCAAAGCATTACAGTCCTGCTTACCAAGAGGCCGACCAGTGGAAGGAGTTCTTCTTCGTGATAGAGGGTGATCCAGCAAAACAAAATGGCGATTTTGACGGTAACGGCACATTGGATGAGAATGACGTTACGTTGCTTGTCAACGAAATACTCGGCAAGGCTGATACGTCAATTGGCCAGAAGGGCGACCTGAACAACGACGGCTTCGTGAACATGGCCGACGTGACGAAACTCATCGACTACATCTTGGGCAGGTCGCAGTAATTAGCGGCTAAAGAATCAGCGTTTACTAAAAAGCGGCATTTCATAAGGGATGTCGCTTTTTTGCTCTTAAAAGCGGAAAAAGGTTTGGCGGTTTCAGGATTTTGCAGTACCTTTGCAGCGTAAAAAAGAAGATAGGTGAAATATGACAGAGAAAACAACCATTGAGAACGATGAGAAGCGGTCTGTAAGCTTCGTAGAACAGAAAGTGATTGACGACCTGGCTGCCGGCAAGAACGGCGGTCGGCTGCAGACGCGATTCCCGCCGGAGCCTAACGGCTACCTGCACATCGGGCACGCCAAGGCCATTGCCATCGACTTCGGACTGGCCAAGAAATACGGCGGCGAGTGCAACCTGCGCTTCGACGACACGAACCCCGTGAAGGAGGACACCGAATACATTGAGAGCATCGAGCACGACATCAAGTGGCTGGGCTTTGAGTGGGCCAACGTCTACTACGCCTCCGACTACTTCCAGCAGTTGTGGGACTTCGCCGTGTGGCTCATCAAGCAGGGCCGCGCCTACGTCGACGAGCAGTCGGCCGAGGTGATTGCCCAGCAGAAGGGTACGACGACCTCGCCGGGCACCAACTCGCCCTTCCGCGACCGTCCCGTCGAGGAGAACCTCCGGCTGTTTGACTATATGAACAGCGGTAAGTGCGAGCCAGGCACGCTGGTGCTGCGCGCCAAGATTGACATGGCCCACCCCAACATGCTGTTCCGCGACCCGCTCATCTATCGCGTACTGAATATTCCGCACGTGAAGACCGGCTCGAAGTGGAACGCCTACCCGATGTACGACTTCACCCACGGACAGAGCGACTACCTGGAGGGTGTCACCCACTCGTGGTGTACGCTGGAGTTCGTCGAGCACCGTCCCCTCTACGACCTGTTCGTCACGTGGATGAAAGAATGGCGAGGCGAGACCGACAACATCGAGGACAACCGCCCGCGCCAGACGGAGTTCAACAAGCTGAACCTGAACTACACGCTGATGTCGAAGCGCAACCTGCTGGCAATGGTCAACGAGGGTATGGTCAGCGGCTGGGACGACCCCCGCATGCCGACCATCTGCGGTCTGCGCCGCCGAGGCTACTCGCCCGAGAGCATCATCAAGTTCATCGACAAGATAGGCTACACGAAGCTCGACGCCCTGAACGACATGGCGCTGCTTGAGAGCGTCGTCCGCGACGACCTGAACAGCCGTGCCCAGCGCGTCGCCGCCGTGCTCGACCCCGTGAAGGTGGTCATCACCAACTACCCCGAAGGCCAGACCGAGATGCTGACCGCCGTGAACAATCCCGAGAACGAGGCCGACGGCACCCACGAGGTGGAGTTCAGCCGCGAGCTGTGGATAGAGCGCGACGACTTTCAGCAGGTGGCCGAGAAGAAGTTCATGCGTCTGGCCCCCGGCAAGGAGGTCCGCCTGAAGAATGCCTATATCATCAAGTGCAACGAGGAGAAGGCCTGCGACGTCGACGAGAACGGCAACGTGACCTGCATCTACTGCACTTACGACCCGGAGACGCGCAGCGGACTGCCCGGCGCCGACCGTAAGATCAAGGGAAAGACGCTGCACTGGGTATCATGCCACAACGCCGTGAAGGCCGAAGTGCGCCTGTACGACCGTCTGTGGAAGGTGGAGAACCCGCGCGACGAGATGGCTGCCATCCGCGAGGCGCAGCAGTGCGACGCCGTGACGGCCATGAAGCAGATTGTGAATCCCGACTCGCTGACCATACTCAAGAACTGCTACATCGAGCCGTTTGCCGCTGAGATGAAGCCGCTGAGCTATCTGCAGTTCCAGCGCATCGGCTACTTCACGCCCGACAGCGACTCGACGCCCGAGCATCCTGTGTTCAACAAGACTGTCGGACTGAAGGATACGTGGAAGAAGTGAGGAGACCCACCCCCGGCCCCTCCCTGTGAGGGAGGGGAGTGATTACCAGGAGGGAGTGAAGAAGTGAAGAAGTGAAGGAGTGAAAAGTGGACGACGGGTACTTTGACGACGAGGAGTTCCGCGAGATGCTGGAAGACTATGAGCGGACGGTGAAGTCAGGACAGCCAGTATTCATGGATGTCGACGACCTGGCCGACATAGCCGACTACTACCAGCAGGAAGGTCGTTACGATGATGCCCAACAGGCACTCGACCGCGCCCTCGAACTGCAGCCCGACTCAGTGGTCGCCCTGAACTATCAGGTACACAATGCCATCAGTCAGAACGACTTCGAGGCTGCCGAGAACTATCTGTCGCAGATCATCGACCACGACCTGCCCGAATACACCTACTGCCGGGCTGAGATATGGATAGCCCAGGAGGAAGTGGAAAAGGCCGACGAATACCTGCTGGAGCAGTTCAAGGAGTGTCCGCAGGAGGAGTGGCAGGACTTCGTGCTCGACGTGGTGAACCTCTATACCGACTACGGCTACAGCGAGAAGGCTATGGAGTGGATGATGCGCGCCAAGCAGGACGGCAGCGACGACTTCAAGGAGATGATGGGCCGCACGCTGTTCGGGCTGGGCAAGTACGACGACTCGGAGCGCATCTTCAATGAGCTGATTGACCGCGACCCCTTCCAGAAACGCTACTGGAACGCGTTGGCCAACACACAATACATGAAGGAGGACTACAGCGCCTCGGTGACCAGCAGTGAATACGCCATTGCCATCGACCCGGACGACGCTGAGGGCCTGCTGGCCAAGGCCAACGGCCTGTTTCGCTTAGAGAACTACGAGGAGGCGCTCGACTACTACCGCCGCTACAGCGAGAAGGAGCCCGACGACGAGTTTGGACTGCTGCATCAGGGCACATGCCTTATCAACCTCGGCCAATACGAGGAAGCTGTGAAGCGACTGCTTGAGGCCGAGAAAGCGGCTCCCGACGACTCGCCCTATTTGGTGGAAATCTATCAGGAGTTGGGCTTTGCCTACAGCGAGCTGAAGATGCCCGAGACGGCCCTCTACTATATCGACCAGACCGAGATGCTGGACTGCGACCACGTAGACATGCTCGTCGTGAAAGGTCACATCCTGTTAGGCAACGGGAAGTTGAAGGAGGCTGAGGATATGTTCCGTCAGGCTGTGAAACAGTCAGAGGACAACCTTCGCACGGTCATGCGCATCATTGTGTCGCTCTACGACAATCACTACGTCGAGGCCGCCTACAAGATGTTCAGGAGCTTCTTCAAGTACGTCGGCAAAGACTGGAACGAGGGCTACGGCTACATGGCGCTCTGCTGCTACGATCTGAAGCGCGACCAGGAGTTCCTCGACTATCTGGAGATATGCTGCAACCGCAATCCGAATGAGGCTAAGTTGGTGCTCTCGCACCTCTTCCCCGAAGGGATGAAGCCCGAGGACTACTACGGATATATGGTGAAGGAACTGAAGAAGTGAGAAGTGAGAAGTGAAGAGTGAAGAGTGAAAAGTGAAAAGTGAAAAGTGAAAAGTGAAAAGAGATGAATATACTTAGCACACTGTTGAACAACCTGAATTATCCGACGATATTCCTGCTGATGCTGCTGGAAAGCACCGTCGTGCCCGTACCGTCGGAGTTCGTGGTAACGCCTGCGGCCTACCACGCCGCCGGCGGTTCGTTGAACGTGCTGCTAATCATCTTGTTTGCGACTATCGGAGCCGACGTCGGCGCCTCAATCAACTACTTCGCTGCCCTCTACGTCGGGCGGCCCGTGATTTATCGCTTTGCCAACAGCCGCCTCGGCCATCTCTGTCTGCTCAACCAGCAGAAGATTGAGAAGAGTGAGAAATACTTCGACGACCACGGGGTGGCCGCCACGCTGACGGGTCGTTTTGTGCCCGTCATTCGCCACCTCATCAGCATCCCTGCCGGACTGGCCCGGATGAACTACTGGAAATTCCTGCTCTTCACCACCATCGGCGCCGGCGGCTGGCACTCGGTATTGGCCGCCCTGGGCTGGTATCTGCACGCCATCGTGCCCGAGGAGCAGCTGAACGATAAAATCAGCGAGTATGCAGAGTACATCAAGATTGCCATTATCGGCCTGCTGCTCATTGCTGTCGCATACCTTATTATCAAGCACATATTCAAGAAAAAGATTGTAGAGCATGAAACAGATTAACAACCATTTAGTCATTATGGCAGGCGGCGTCGGCAGCCGCTTCTACCCAATGAGCACCGCCGAACACCCTAAGCAGTTCATCGATGTGCTCGGCACCGGCAAGACTTTGCTACAGATGACCGTCGAGCGATTCGGCAACCTCATCAAGCCTGAAAACATCTGGGTTGTCACCAACCAGAAATATGCCGACATCGTGGCCAGCCAACTCCCCGACATGCCCCGCAGCAACATTCTCTGCGAGCCATGCCGCCGCAATACCGCTCCCTGCATTGCCTATATATCCTGGCGCATCAAGTCGAAAGACCCCAAGGCCAACGTCGTCGTCACGCCATCCGACCACATCGTCATGGATGTCAAGGAGTTCCAGCGCGTCATTAAAGACTGCATGAGCTTCACTTGCGACACCGACGCCATCGTCACCCTCGGCATGAAACCCAACCGCCCAGAGACCGGCTACGGCTACATTCAGGCCAACCTTTCCGCCCACTCGCTGCGCAATAAGGGCGTGTTCCACGTCGACTCCTTCCGCGAGAAACCCGACCTGCAGACAGCCCAGCAATACATCAAGCAGCCGAACTACTACTGGAACGCCGGCATCTTCATCTGGAATATCAACACCATCGTCAATGCCTTCCGCATGCATCAGCCGACAATGGCCAAAATATTCGAGTCGATGTTGCCCTACTATGGCACCGACAAGGAGCAGGAGATGATTAACCAGCGGTTCCCCGAGTGTGAGAGCATCTCGGTCGACTATGCCATCATGGAGAAGGCCGAGGAAATCTTCGTCTGCCCTGCCGACTTTGGCTGGAGCGACCTGGGCACGTGGGGCTCCCTGCAGCAGCAGAGTAAAAAGGACCTCTACGGCAATGCCTGCATCGGCCCGGACATCTCCCTTTTCGAGTCACACAACAACATTATCCATACCACCCAGGAGAAGAAAGTGGTTATCCAGGGTCTCGACGGCTTTATTGTGGCCGAGAACGACGACACCCTGCTGATCTGCAAGCTCTCCGAAGAACAACGAATCAAACAATTTAGCGGACAAGACAAATGAATAAGGTTGCTTTAATAACTGGTATTACTGGCCAGGACGGTAGTTATCTGGCTGAATTTCTGATTGAGAAAGGCTATGAAGTGCATGGACTGATGCGACGCTCGTCGTCGTTCAATACGGCTCGTATCGAACATTTGTATCTCGACGAGTGGGTGCGCGATATGAAGAAGAAACGCCTGGTCAATCTGCACTGGGCCGATATGACTGATTCGTCATCGCTCATTCGCGTCATCTCGAAGATTCGCCCCGACGAAATCTATAATTTAGCTGCGCAGAGTCACGTGAAGGTATCGTTCGATGTACCTGAGTATACGGCAGATACGGATGCTAATGGCGTTCTGCGACTGCTCGAGGCCGTTCGCATCTGCGGACTGGCTGACACTTGTCGCATCTATCAGGCTTCAACGTCAGAGCTGTATGGTAAAGTACAGGAGGTGCCACAGTCGGAAACCACCCCCTTCTACCCCCGCAGTCCCTATGCTGTCGCCAAGCTCTACGGCTTCTGGATCATGAAGAATTATCGCGAGTCGTACAACATGTACTGCTGCAACGGTATCCTCTTCAACCACGAGAGTGAGCGTCGTGGCGAGACCTTCGTGACGCGAAAGATCACGCTGGCTGCTGCACGTATCGCACAGGGCTATCAGGACAAGCTCTATCTGGGTAACCTCAACTCCCTGCGCGACTGGGGATATGCCAAGGACTACATCGAGTGCATGTGGCTCATCCTGCAACAGCCCGAGCCAGACGACTTCGTCATTGCTACGGGTGAGTACCATACGGTCCGTGAGTTTGCCACCTTGGCCTTCAAGGAGGTGGGCATCGACCTGGAATGGCGCGGTGCCGGTGTCGACGAGAAGGGTTACAACAAGTCCACAGGCAAGCCCATCGTCGAGGTCGATCCCAAGTATTTCCGTCCCGCTGAAGTCGACCAGCTGCTGGGCAATCCTGCCAAAGCCAGGGCCAAGCTGGGCTGGAATCCTCAGAAGACCAGTTTCCCCGACCTCGTGAAGATTATGGTGCAGCACGACATGAAGTTCGTCAAGAAACTGTTCCTGAAAGCACAAATGGACAAGCAAGATGCTGAATAAAGACAGTAAGATATACGTCGCCGGACACCACGGACTGGTGGGCTCGGCTATCTGGAACAACCTGAAAGCCCGTGGTTACAATAACCTTGTGGGGAGAACCCACAAGGAACTCGATTTGACAGACCAGTTGGCTGTGCGTCGTTTCTTCGACGAGGAGCGTCCCGATGCCGTCGTTCTGGCTGCTGCCTTCGTCGGAGGCATCATGGCCAACTCGCTCTATCGGGCCGATTTCATCATGATGAACATGAAAATCCAGTGCAACGTCATCAGCGAAGCCTATGCCCACGGTGTCCAGAAGCTGCTTTTCCTGGGCTCTACGTGCATCTATCCCAAGGAAGCCCCGCAACCCATGAAGGAAGACTGCCTGCTGACGTCGCCCCTGGAATACACCAACGAGGAGTATGCTATCGCAAAGATTGCCGGTCTGAAGATGTGCGAGTCGTACAATCTGCAGTACGGCACCAACTACATCGCCGTGATGCCCACCAACCTCTATGGTCCCAACGACAACTTCCATCTGGAGAACAGCCACGTCATGCCTGCCATGATGCGCAAGGTCTATCTGGCTAAACTCATCCACGACGGCGACTGGGACAAGATAGCCACCGACCTCGACAAGCGCCCCGTAGAAGGCGTTGACGGAAAGGCCAGTCATGATGACGTTATAAGGATTTTACGAAAATATGGAATAGAGGACAACAAGGTCACACTTTGGGGCACAGGTACCCCTCTCCGTGAATTCCTGTGGAGCGAGGATATGGCCGATGCCTCCGTCCACGTGCTGCTGAACGTTAACTTCAGTGACATTATCGGTATCGAGAAATATAGCAGCGTTCACTATGGTGCTTCTACCAATGGTGCTGTAGACCGCAACCACAGTGCAGGACGTGGTGGCGCCATCCCTTCCTTGGGCGAAATCCGCAACTGCCACATCAATGTCGGCACGGGCAAGGAACTGACCATCCGCCAACTTTCCCAGCTGGTTGTCAAGGCTGTCGGCTTCGAGGGCACCGTTGTCTTCGATACCACCAAACCCGACGGCACCATGCGCAAACTCATCGACGTCAGCAAGCTGCACAGCCTCGGATGGACCCACAAGGTGGAGATAGAGGACGGCGTGCGCAAACTGTTCCAATGGTATCAAGAATCCTTAGCATAAAACAAAACTACAACAATGAATACTATCCAGACATTCCAACAGCTCAAAGAGCGTGTCATCGCCAACTCCAAGTCATATCGCATCGTTGCCGTCAAACCCGATGATGAAGCGTCGAAAACAGCACTCCAGCGCGTCAAGGACGAAGGACTGGCTGAAGTCGTCATCGTCGACAACAACATCCCTGAAGAGGCTGCACAGGAGGCCGTGGCCATCATCCGCAACGGTGAAGGCGACGTCCTGATGAAGGGACTCATTGGCACCGACCAGGTGTTGCGCGCCATCCTGAACAAGGAGCACGGACTGCTTCCTCCCGGACGCGTCCTCACACACATCAGCGCCTTCCAGATGCCCGACTACCCCAAGATGCTCTTTGTCACCGATGTGGCCGTCATCCCCTATCCTACCCAGGAACAGCGCATCGAGCAGATACGCTATGCCACCGACATCTGTCGCCGTATGGGCATCAGCCAGCCTCGCGTGGCACTCCTTCACTGTGCTGAGCATGGCGGAAAACAGTTCCCGTTCGTCGACGGCTATGCTGACATCAAGCGCATGGCCGAGGCTGGCGACTTCGGACCTTGTCTGGTAGACGGACCCATGGACCTGAAGACGGCCTGCTCCGCCGAGGCACTCCGCATCAAGCAGATGACATCACCCTTAGAGGGCGAATCGGACATTCTCGTCATGCCCGACATCGAGGCTGGCAACACGTTCTATAAGGCTATGACACTCTTCACGCCAGCTGAGTCCGCAGGACTGCTGGTGGGAGCCACGGCGCCTGTGGTCATTCCCTCACGTGGCGACGATGCCACTTCCAAGTACAACAGCATCCTGTTTGCCCTGTCCAGTCTCTAACACCCATCACCCTATGCGAATCCTTGTCATCAATCCTGGGTCAACATCCACCAAGATTGCCGTCTATGAAGACGAGAACCCCATCCTCCTTCGCAATATTTCGCACTCGGCAGAACAGCTGGCACCCTTTGGAAACATCACCGAACAGCAGGACTTCCGACGACAGCTGGTACTCGACGAGCTCAGCGCAGCCAACATACCACTGGAGTTCGATGCCACCATCGGACGCGGCGGACTGGTAAAGCCCATCAGCGGTGGCGTCTACGAAATCAACCAGCGCATGCTCGACGACACCCTCCACGGATGCGTCATGCACAGCCATGCCTGTAATCTCGGATGCCTCATTGCCCACGAGATTGCTGAGCTCATCAACAGCCAAAAGCGAAATGCCAAGAGCAAAGAGCCAAGATGCCGCTCCTTCATTGCTGACCCGGGCGTCGTCGACGAACTGTCGCCATACGCACGCATCAGCGGCTCACCACTCATGCCACGCATCGCCATCTGGCACGCACTCAACCAGCGCGCCATAGCCCGACGCTATGCCAGCGGCATCGGCAAGGAATACGAAGACCTGAACCTCATCATCTGTCATCTGGGAGGAGGCATCAGCGTCGCTGCACACGAAAAAGGCAAGGCCATCGACACCAACAACGCTCTCGACGGCGAAGGCCCCTTCTCGCCCGAACGTGCAGGCTCCCTACCCTCCGTCGACCTCATCCGCCTCTGTTTCAGTGGCAAGTACAACGAACAGCAGCTGCTGAAGCGTATTGCCGGAAAGGCAGGACTTAACGCACATCTGGGTACCAACGACATGCGCGAGATCCTGCAGCGCATCAAGAATGGTGACGAACACGCCAAGCTCATCGTCGATGCCATGATCTACCATATCGCCAAATGCATCGCGGCAGAAGGAGCAGTACTCTGTGGCAACGTCGATGCAGTACTCATTACCGGTGGTATGGCCCACAGCGACTACATCATCAACGAACTCCGACGCCGCATAGGCTACCTCGCTCCCGTCTACACCTTCCCCGGCGAAGACGAGATGAAAGCCCTCGCACTCAATGCCCTCGCCGTGCTGCAGGGCAAGCGACAAGCCAAGGAATACGATTAGAGTGCCGTTCTAATGTGAGGTTTGTGACGATGAAACCTCAGCTTTCTCCCAGAGAAGGCTGAGGTTTCTCCCAGGGAAACGCCATAATCCCACCCTTTAATGGTTATTGGTTATGGGTTAATGGTTGTTGAGTGTTTTCATTTTTCTTTACATTCACTTTTTTAGAAGTACCCG
>JAEEGH010013628.1_pt1 | contig 18000 bp, 18 predicted proteins | sample 9134181 | NCBI WGS metagenome assembly JAEEGH01 (sample SAMN16246544, study PRJNA631951) | gut metagenome | biome: gut microbiome; feature: rumen; material: DP-attached | host: Bos | place: Iran: Karaj | collected 2018-10 | reverse complement strand
GCTTTATTGTTAGTAGCAGGGAAAGAAAACATTGACGCAACGATTAAAATTATTAAGTGTTGCACACCTGGTGAAGTTATTGAGAAGTTGCAGGCGAAATATGGAATTAGAACTTACTATTTGGAGAGGATTTTAGACATGGGCTTGTCTGAGTTGAGTCGCGTCCAAACAGAGAAAGAGATAATACAAAAGTCTATTAAAAGGAGAAAACTGCTTGTTGTAATGTTGAGATGGTTGATGGAAACAAGCAATATCTATTAATTGCCCCAGCACCTAATCAAGAAGTAAGCAACTGCATGTCTAACATAAATATTTGAAAAAATGAGCAGAAGATATTTAAAAAGCAAATTCTTAAAAGCTGGATGGGAATACAAAATATCGAGAAATCCCAATCGAATAGACGAGATGCCAAAGAATAGTCCATCAAAGTATATATCGTGTAGGTGCCCCAGCATAAAGGTTGATTGGGTACAAGGACATTGCACTACTTGGGGGCATCATCCTGACATACATGGACGTACAAGAATAAGTGGAATCGTAAGGCAGAAAGTTAAAAAAGAAATAAGACAAGAAATTCAAGAAGCTTTCGAATGGTGGGATATTTAGTGTTATGATTGGTTAAAAGCACCGCATAGTAGTTAATAAACCAAAAAACCTGTATAAAAAACGCTCCAAACTTACGAATATATATAAGTGTATAATTAATTTAGCAAATATATGGAAAGAGTAAGATTGACTTTGCAGCAAAAGCAGTATCTCGTCTCAGAACTTAAAGATGTGGTGGACAACTATGAGGTGTACGAGTTGGATTCCCCAAATGATTATGCTACAATTCTTTCAATACTTACGGGTATGCTGAATGAGGATTGGCACACTCATTTTTCTGAAGTAGAGATTGATGAGTTTCTGACATCGTATTTTGAAGAAGTATTATCTAAAACTAATTAATATCTGAATATGGCAAAAAGAAAGCTTAACGTAGTTATTGGGAAGTATGATCCCAGAGGCAGTAAGGTAAGTAAAATGACTGGCTTGAAGAGCTATCCTTTTATCATGCAATATGCTAAAGATGAAGCTAATGGATTGGACGTACAGTTGCGTGGTAGCTATATCAATATATATTATAAAGGTGGCAATCTACTTAAATTATCTGGTAAACAAACATGTGTATTTGACAAAAACTATTTTTATCTGCCAGAAAAAGGAGGGCTACGAATGACAGATGTGGAGAGGCTTTGTCACTCAGACTATATTACAAAGGCTGGAAAGTCTAAGTTTTTAAGTAATAAGAGCAAAGATGAATTAAGTTCACTTCGCAAAGTGGCTCTTGATATTAAGAAAAACTTGACCGATAAAAATAATGATATATTAAATCGCTTGAAGTCAGGTGATAGCTTTGAGAGTACTGCTAAAGCTATTGAAGAGATGAAGAAAACAATGGATGATTGGAAAAAACGTCTTGCTGATAACGATATCAGAGAATCTGAAGTTGGAGAAAGAACCGTTCAACATTATATTTCATTACAGAATAAAAAGTTCGACGATAAAACAGATTTCATGGTATTGGATTTGGAATATGCAATTAGCACAAATGCTTCTTATGCTAAAGAGATAGAAAGAGAAAAACAGCCAAGGATAGATATTCTTGCCATTGAGAAGGCTACAGGTCAGGTTTATGTCATGGAACTAAAATACGGAATGAAGTCAGTTGATGGTGAAGCTAGTGCTAAAAAGCATTACGACGACTACTTAGCTACAGTGGGAGATGATTCTAAGTGGAAGTCGTTCATTGAAGATGTAAAGATCTTACTTCAGGCAAAAAAGGATCTTCTCATTGTTGATAAAGACGTAAATATTGCGGAGAAGAAGCCTGTATTCGCCTTTATAATGAAAAAAGAACAAGAAACTGATGAGGTGGATTTTGCGGAACATTTGGAAAATAACGATTTGTCCCACATTAAAACAATATATCTTCCTGTGGAAAAAGATTATGAGAATCCTTCCACAGATGGGCACAAGCTAACAAAATCATATATGAAATGAAGATAATTGTGATGGTAAATATTACCTTTCTCATGTAATTATGGGGAGTTTAAATATACGAAATAAAAACAGGAATCTATGGCTACTATAAGAAAAAGTGCAGTAAGGGAACGTGTTAATAACCCATTAAACATTAAAGTCCATCGTGGCACTCACCAGATTGGTGGTTGTGTCACAGAATACGAGTATGACGGCTGGCATTTGTTCGTCGATTATGGCGAAGAGCTGCCTGGTGGTCCGAAGTCCGGCGACATATATGTCGAGGGGTTGACACATGGCGACCTGTCGAAGAGTGCGCTACTTATTACGCACTATCATGGAGACCATATCGGTAGTATCACCAAGCTGCCTAAAGAACTTCCGATATTCATGGGTGGTGTGGGGCGCGAAATACAGAGAATTCTGTCTAATCGTCTAAAATCGGTCTCAACTACGCACAAGGAGATGTTGTCTCGTTTAGAGGATGTTCGGACTTTTGATGCCGGTAGAAACTTTGACTTTGGGCCTTTTACCATCATGCCCATCATCATGGATCATTCTGCTTTTGATGCTTATGCCTTTAGGATTGAAGGTGGTGGTGTTACTGCATTCCATACAGGAGACTTCCGTACGCATGGCTTTCGCAGCAAGAAACTTCCAGAAGTCATCAAGAAATATGTTGGCGAAGTCAACTATGTTGTTTGCGAAGGTACTAACGTATCTCGTCCCTCTGCAGCCAGTCTGCCTGAACATGAACTCCAAAAGCAGTTCAAGGCGGCTTTTGCTGAGCACAAAAGCAACATCGTCTATGTCTCATCTACCAATGTTGACCGCCTTTTCGCTTTGTATCATGCAGCGATAGCGGTTGGTCGTAAATTCCTTGTTGACAACTACCAGATGAGTATCATGGAGGAGGTCGTGAAGCGTGATACAATGTGGGGAAAGTCGAAACTGTATAAGTTCAAAGAAGGCAATATGCCGATGGTGCTCCAGTTTGAGGATGGTGAGTTTAGAGCGAACGACAAATTCAAGTGGCTGCTTGACCAAACGGGTTATGTGCTGATTGCTCGTGCCAATCCTTTGTTCGATAGCTTCATTGGACTTATTCCTGGTGAAAAGTTGAAATATCTCTCGATGTGGAAAGGCTATGTTGACCCGAAGAACGAGGCTTACAATGAGTCGATGGCTGCATCAGTAGGCAAGAACTATCTGTATATGCACACTAGTGGTCACTGCGATATGAATAGCCTGAATGAACTATTCCAAATGCTGCACCCAAGAGCCATTATTCCTATTCATACAGACAATCCAGAAGCGTTTGCCAAGTTGTTCTGTAAAGAGTGGCCTGTTATTGTTCTTAACGATGGTGATTCGATATCACCCTTTTCAGACAGCTATGTAGATTCTGAATATGCAATGGTGGTGAGTGGAAAGAAAAAGAAATGCATCGGTTATTTCAAGTCTGACGAGGACGCTCGTATCGCGCTTGCTCATACAATGTTTGGAACTACCAATAAAACCCGATATGAGATAATCGAAGAGGAAGATATGACTAACTATAAGAGAGAAGAGGGCCTTTTGGCAAGTCTAAAAATAACTGAATGAAGATTCTGCACCTTTCTGATACACACGGGCTGCACTATAGAATCAAATATATGCCTGAAGCTGATGTTATCGTTCATAGCGGTGACATCAGTAATAATGGTACAGAGGAAGAGGTGCTTGACTTCTTGAACTGGTTCATTGAACTGAATTATTCACATAAGATTTTCGTTACAGGTAACCATGATCTTTGTCTATGGGATGCCGAGGGTATCGAAGATATTCCTGACAACGTTCACTTTCTTCAAGATAGAGGTGTGGAGATAGATGGTGTAAAGTTCTTCGGTATAGCCTACAATCATTCAGAAGCATTTATTCCAGATGGGACGGATGTGGTGGTTACCCATGAACCACCAGTGATGATACTTGATCAATCGATTAGTATTCATTGGGGTAATGCTCCATTACGGAACAGAGTAATGGAGGTAAAACCACGCTACCACCTTTTTGGACACGCCCATCAGGACTATGGTGTTGAAAAACAGGACGGCATTATCTTTTCAAATGCCGCCCTGCTCGATGACATGAACAGGTTGGTCAGAAAGCCTCGCCTATTTATGTTTTGAATGTATGTGCTAGCATTACTCCATCATTTTTTATTTTGTGAACTTGATTTCTCCATGTTCACCATAAACGTAGGTAGTTCCACCTTGTTTAACAGTTACAGTGTTTGACGTATAGCCGACAAGATTTCCTGTTTTATTGAACATAAAACTGCCAGTCTCACTGTACACATAAACATTTGTTCCTTGTTGTTTTGCCATTCCTATCATACTTCTCCACACTAAGTTCGTGTCGTGCGCAACTTCTAAGTTTAATTTTAAATAGTGGTCGTATATCCTAATACGAAAAACTATTATTTACAATTGGATGTGTTCGGACACTGTTTGGCAAAGGATAAGTTTTAACAATGTTTAGCGATAGGAAGGTATAATAGGGCAGTCTTGTGCATGAATGTAAGCCCAAAAAAACTGCCATCTTTTTCAAGACGACAGCATCATATTACAGCAGATGATTAGAAAATCTATAGGTTGTGGAATATCAGCATATCTATAGAGATATTCTTATCAAGTAGCGTTAAAACGTTCTGTAGCAAATGAACGTATGGAACTTCAAAGTCATGGATGACTGGTACATCCTTGATGACGATTTTGTTGCCAGTACCAAGCTTCGGATGAACATAAGCGTTAGGTTCACATTCGTCTTTCAGCCAGCCATTCTTCTCTAGCAGAACGGCAGTTAAAGGAATTGGCTCCAGTCCATTTGGTATAAGAGTTACCTCGTCGTCAACCGAGGTTTCGTTTTCCGCGAAGACATTCCCTTCTACATGAATACCATCATTTTCTTTATACAGGGCTGTAACTTTTGCCAAGTCTTTTTTACTTTTTATCCAAGCCCCGATCATTAGTTCTTTAGAATTAACCATATAAATTTTCGTTTTTAATGTTTAATGAACACGCCCTGGTAGAGAAATACTAAACGGTAGGCTGATCCCTATGGAAAAGAAACCAGAGCGAAGATAATAAGAAACAAACTCACATGAGCAAGGGTGGAAATCAGGCGTACCTTACGCGAGGAATCCACAGTTCCACCAACAGGAAATGTGGGTCCCAATTAAATAGCTTAATAGAAGTAAATCTTTTCATCTTATCCTATCAATCTGTTTACCTTTTAAACAGTAGAAAATTATACCATTGAAATTATCGACCGCAAAATTACAAATATTCTATGTATAGTTTTGATGTGTTTACAAAAATTAAAGCTTAAACCGTAAAAATAACATTTATTCACATTGATTTTCATCAATTTCAAAACCCTATTTAGAGTCAAACTTTGCACAAAATATTGAATATTCCATATAAATAGGTGCATTTTAGTGTCTGAAATGTTAAAATTTCAATCTTTTCTAATATTTTCTTGCAAAGTCGATTTTTTGTTGTTCCTTTGCAGCCGAAAATTGAATTAAGAACATTTATAAAGGATAACAAAATGAGCGCATTCGCAATCTTTGCATTTGTATTAACTATTGCATACTTTATCTATTATGCAGTAGTAATCTACATGGACATGACTCGTAAAGATGGCCAGAAGAGTGACACGGAGGACATTGATATTCCGGGTCAAGCAGCCAACGTGCCTGATGACGATCCTACACAAGTCGAAGAGACGGAAGGAGGCGGCTATAAAGTCACGTCCCCAGAGAAGGGGGCCGGCTCAGCGTCTGACGGTCAACAGGAACAAGAACAGACGGATAGTCAGGGAGGTGGACAGAGTACTGAAGCTACATCGGTTAAACAAGGTGTCCAAGCAGATAAAAAGGCAGACGTTTCAGACGATTCAGCAGAGGCAGTAAAGGAAAAATTGGAGAACATGTTAACTCCTGTCCCAGTGAAATCAGAGCTGGAGGTTTACCTTGAAGACATGTATCCAATTCTGGAAAATGGCGGTTTAACCCCAGCAGGACAGCAGATTTCAGCAACTCCAATACGCTTGTAATCATGGCACATAGGAAAAACAGATTTCAAACAGGCATAATTGCAACCTTGTTTCTGTTAGGTAATGCAATGCCTATGGCAGCCCAGACAATTGTTGACGGAGGAGCCGTTGACTACAATATGGGAGCTGAGGGCTTGTATAACATGACCGAGTTCCTGCTTGTGATGATGCATTATGTCACAATCATAGTGATGGGTATAGCAGTTCTGACGGCGTTAGTCAATGCGTTTCAGATATACGTAAAGATGAACAATCAGGAAGGGGATATTTCCAAGAGCATTTTAAGCCTCTTTGGTGCCTGTCTTTTTCTACTGATAGCCACTTACGTATTCCCAGGATTCTTCGGTATAGTAAAGTCCGACAATATATTATTCGGTTGGTAAAGTCCCTTTGGGGAAATTATAGTTTCGTTTTTGCATCTATCGGTTTTTTCGTTTTTTCATCTATCAGTTTTTATTAATTTCAAAATTTTAAAAACAAAATGAATTTCAAAAATCGATTCACGAGAACTGTAAACACAATGTGTAACAAGATGATGGAGTGCCGTGTGGTTCGCTGCTGCGTTATGGCCGTGCTCTCAATGGTGTTAGGTGTCACCCATGCCTTTGCACAGGCTGCAGGTGGTGCTGGCTACGAGGCTGGTAAGAATGCCATCAGTGAGGCTTCTGAGCAGATTGCCCAGTATGTTCCTATTGCTACAAAACTCTGTTATGCCATTGCTGGCGTTGTCGCCATTGTGGGCGCTATCTCCGTGTATGTGAAGATGAACAACGAGGAGCAGGATGTCAAGAAGAGCATCATGATGATCATCGGTGCTTGTGTGTTCCTGATTGCCGCTGCCCAGGCTCTGCCTCTGTTCTTCGGCATTGAGGATGGTGTAATCACAGGTTTCTAATGAACTCAGGTACTAACATTGATTATCCGGAATACCCAGTATTCAAGGGGTTGCAACGACCCCTTGAATTCATGGGGCTCCGAGGTCGCTACATCTATTGGGCGGCTATCACGGCAGGAGCAGCTATCCTGTCATTTATCATCATCTATTCGCTTTTGGGCTTTATCATCGGTCTTATTGTCCTTGCAGTTATTAGCGGTATAGGCATATCGATGATAGTCTTCAAGCAGATGAAAGGGCTTCATACCAAGAAAGTTTATCATGGAATACTCGTGTACAAACGAGATTCGGAGATATAGCCCAATACTTTAATACGAAAATACATCAATATAGTAATATAGATATACAATGACCGTCTATGTAGTTTTGATTTTCCTGTCTATCCTTGCTGGAATGGCCATTTCAGTAAAGGCTTTCGGTACAGGTGGCAAAAGGGCAAAGATATTCGAAGACATCTATTTCTCAGTTGAGGAAGTAGATGGCATTGGCATTATATATACCAAGACAGGTGACTATTCCGCTTTGATGGAGATTCAGAATCCTGTACAGAAATACTCCGCAGATGTTGATTGCTACTATGAGTATTCTCAGTTGTTCACTAAGATCTGCCAGTCATTGGGTGAAGGCTATATCCTACAGAAGCAGGATATCTTCATTCGTAAGAAGTTCAATGCCATGCAGTTCATGAACGCCAACTGCTCTAAGCTTCAGCAGGCTTATTTCAGCTATTTCAATAATCGTGAATATACAGAAGTGAAGACAGTGCTCTGTATTACTCAGGAGAACAGGAAATCCCGTCTGTTTTCATACGACCAGAAGAAATGGCGTGACTTCATGGATAAGCTCTACAAGGTAAAAGACCAGTTCCATGATGCAGGACTGAAGGTTAGTTTCCTTAATGTCGAGCAATGTCAGGACTACGTGGATCGGTATTTCGCCCAGAACTTCCGTGACCCCAACTATTCAGTAACCAATTTCAAGGTGGATGGCGAAAATATCTGGATGGGTGACAAGCAATGCCGGGTATTCAGTCTGGTTGATGTGGATAATATCAATCTGCCTACGCTTATACGTCCATTCACGCTGATGACGGTCAATAACAGCGAAATGCCAATAGACTTGCTGGCAGGAATTGACAGTATTCCGGGTATCGAGTCAGCTGTCTATAATCAGGTCATCTTCATGCCTAACCAGAAAAAGGAATTGGGTTTGCTCGATAAGAAAAAGAATCGCCACAGCTCTATCCCAAGCCCAAGCAATCAGTTGGCTGTCGAAGACATCAAGAAAGTTCAGGATATTATTGCCAGAGAGAACAAACAACTGGTATATGCCCACTTCAATATCGTTGTTTCCATATCTAAGAATGCCAGTATGTCCAGGGCGAACAACTATCTGGAGAACTTCTTCAGTAAGATGAACATACAGATTTCCAAACGTGCCTATAATCAGTTGGAACTGTTTGTCAATAGCTTCCCCGGCAACTGTAGTCAGCTCAGTCCTGACTATGACCGTTTCCTGACGCTGAGTGATGCTGCGCTCTGCATGATGTATAAGGAGTGTCAGCAGAAAGGTGAAAAAACGCCGCTGAAATTCTGGTACACAGACCGTCAAGGTGTTCCTATGCCCATTGATTTTACGGGTAAGGAAGGTGCCGAGAAAATGACAGATAACGGTAACTATTTTGTTCTTGGTCCTAGTGGTAGCGGTAAGAGCTACTTCATGAACACAGTCATGCGCCAGTTCCATGAGCAAGATACTGATGTCGTTATTGTCGATGTAGGTAACAGCTACTATCTGTTGTGTATGATAAAGCACGGAGTCTATATCTCATATACCAAGGAACATCCAATCTCCATGAATCCTTTCAAGGTAACAAAGGAGGAATACGAGAAGAACTTCGATGAAAAGAAGAACTTTATCAAGAGCCTGATATTCCTTATCTACAAAGGGAATGACGAATATACCAAGGTTCAGGAAACCATCTTGAACAAGGTTGTCTTTGAGTACTATGAGGAGTATTTCCATCCATTCACCGGCTATAGTCAGAAAGAACGCGAGGAATTGCGTGAACGTCTGCGTCTTGCAGATAAGACAAATGGCGTATATGATGCCTTTGTCAAGGAGCAGAACGAACAGTACAAGAAAGAACAAGACGAGACATCCCCTGAAGATGCAGGGCAGGTCAATCAGGAACCAGTGAAGGAGACTCCCAAGGATAGAACATGGGAGAAGATTGAGAAGCTGCGTAACCTTGCCAATGACCCTGCTGCAGCAGAAGGTGAGGTCGTTGCTGCCAATCGACAGATTCAGCGACTGATGCCAGAGGTAATGAAAGACCGTTACCTGATTCATCTAGACCAGCGAATCGACGAGATGGAGGAGCGACGCAAGGAACTGCGTGTAACTGAATTGTCCTTTAACTCGTTCTATGAGTTCTCTCTGGAGCGTATTCCACAGCTGCTGAAGGAAATGAATCTTGATAATTCCAAGTTTGACATCAACGACTATGCAGCCATCCTTTCCACATTCTATAAAGGCGGCGAGTATGAGGAAACACTGAACAGTGATATGGAAACCTCTCTCTTTGATGAGAAGTTCATCGTCTTTGAGTTGGATCAGATTAAGGATAACCCTGTCCTCGCTCCTATCGTGCTGCTTATCATTATGGATGTGTTTACCCAGAAGATGCGCATCAAGAAATGCCGTAAGACATTGGTAATCGAGGAAGCTTGGAAAGCTATCGCTACGCCATCTATGGCAGAGTATATCCAGTATTTGTATAAGACAGCACGTAAGCATTGGGCTTCCGTTGGTGTCGTTACACAGGATATTCAGGATATTACGGGCAATAAGATAGTCAAGGATGCCATTATCAGTAACTCAGGTGTCTTTGTTTTGCTTGATCAGAGCAAGTTCAAGGAGAAATTCGAGCCTATTGCTGATATTCTGGCTTTGACCGAGACAGACAAAAAGAAGATCTTTACCATCAATCGATTGGAGAACAAAGAGAACCGAGGTCAGTTCAAGGAAATCTTCATCAAGCGAGGAAATGTCAGCATTGTAGTTGGTGTAGAGGAGCCACGTGAGTGCTACATGGCCTATACGACTGAGAAGATAGAGAAGGAAGCCCTTTTTATGTACCAGAAACAGTTGGATTGTGAGTGGGAAGATGCTATTGAGGCGTATTGCCGTGACTGGAACAGAAGCGGCATTCAGAAACCCATCGAGTTTGCCCAGAAAGTTAAGTCTGTTGGCAGAGTCCTTAATCTCCCAGGAACTAATCATGTAGCATAGCCAAATTTCCAGAGATATGAAATACCGTTTCTATATAGTGATTCTTCTTTCGGTGTTATGCACTCGCATGTCAGCAGCCTATTATAGCGTAAATATCGACTATGAGACCGCTGCTGCCATGCTTGCTGCGTATAATGCAGAGGGTGCGATGGAGCTGATGGGAGATGAGAGCGTTCGGGTGATGCTGAAGCACTATAAGAATGCGGAGCTTGCCACAGCAGGCATTTTTCTGACCAAATACATGGACTATAAGCATCTGAAAGATGCCGGAAGGTTCGGTAATGCAGAAGAAAATGCCTATTATAAGCGTATCTATAGGATTGTCAGCCAGAACATCATTCCCAAAACATGGGATGTCGCCAAACTGTTGGTGAAATACCCAGACCGTGCCCCTTATTGGGTTCCGTTTCTGATAAAGACCTGTGAGGACACGAAAGGCCTTTGTATGCAGTTTGAGAGTGTTGTCACCAATAATACCCTCAGTTTCCGGAACATTCCATTCCTGACTGTCAGCGAGAACATCAGGAAGTCTTTCGATCTTGCTCATCTGGGGGGAGTTGATTGGGAGAACACCTTTGACAATATATCGTCTCTTGCAGACAATATCACATTGGATGACCTTCAAATGGATTTGGAGGATATTGTTGCCACGGGAGCTGCCCTTGCCAGTGCTGGAGGAGTCAATGAGAACTTCGTCAAGAATAGCCGTGTTGGGCAGCTCTTTGGTGGAGCACCACAGAAGATCTATAGTCTTTATAATACAGCAGGACAGTTGTTCGAGACACTTGCCAATGATGGTACAGAAGCAAAAGTCCTTGCAATCCTGGGAGGAACCGATGAAGCCGCATTAGCTAACCTGTTTGAGACGGGTGACTATGATATAGACAAGATGATATCCGACTATTCCACCAATGCTGAGAACAGGTATTATACACAACGATATTATATCTACAGCAGGGATGCAGGAAGTGAGACTCTTTGTAATTATACGCCTCCAACAGATGACTGGAACGTGATTTATGGCCCTCAGTGGACGCGCTTCGATACAGGTGATTCGCAGTTTTATCCCAGTTCATCACAGCGTGAACAGGCATTGGCGAACTCAGAGAGCTATGCTGGTTGGTCACGTAGCCGTGTAGAACAGCTTAATAGACAGAATGATGGTTTTGACTACTATATGAACTATTATACAAGTGCCTATATCATCAGCAGGAATGGCTCGCAGATACAGAAAGCATATGCTTACAATATCACAGTCACCAAGAGTTGGAATCATACTGAAGAAGTCTATGAGGATGTCTTTGACAGTTATAGCATGGACTTGAATGGGTTCCTTGCAAAGATGAATGCCAAGCTCGACTCCTATAACAAAGAACATGAGGATGATGGAACAGGTAGGCGCTATTATCTTGGTATGGATAGCAAAAACTATTATCAGGCTACCGATGCAGCCCATATCAAAGGTGTCTCGTCTGTCAGCTTCACAGTTCATTGTACCGATGGTCAAAAGCTTGGAGAAGGCAGTACCTCTTGGAAAGAGAATGGTGACCAAGGGAAGTCTCTCAGTGAGCAAAGCAAACGTTTTGCTATGGAAACGAGCCTCCCGGACACCAATCCTACTGCAGAACTTGATGAGATGTTGCGCCAACAGCAAAATGTCATCGATGGGCTGGAGAGCCAGATATCCAGTTTGGAAACGGAGCGTAACAATGTTTCAACGCAATTGAGGGATTTGGGCTATGATGCCAAGTTGATGGAGAAATTCCGTGAATTGGATAACCAGATTAGTGCCCTTGAAGCTCAGCTGACAACCGCCAAGAATAAGTACAGGGAAATAGAAAAAGCGCGTGACGAAGCTTTGAATGACTTCGCCAATGAGAAGGATGACGTGACCCGTATTCCTGCTATTATGCATGATGTTCAGGCAGCGTATCATATTACTTGGGAAGGTGAAGGCTATTGGAGTGGTTATGAGTACATTCGCAAAGGAAAGATGAGTAATATGGAAAGTCTTGTCACGTTCCGTGCAAGGCTGAGCCTTAAACGAAAACCGTCCTATTTCCTTGGCATCCGCTATCACAGGGCAATCCTTCAGATAGACTGGGAACTGACCTCAGAGTACAGCTATTCGGATGTGGTAGATATGATGGAGTTGGATATGAGTCAGACCGATGAGCAGCGTGCCGCTCAGGTAAACCAAAGACTTTCAGAGATAGCCCAGGACTATCCTTCATGTTCAGTTGAAGCTGACTACACACCAGGAACACAGGTAGATGCTGAAGATGACGATGGCCTTCCCCATCTGCTTTGGGCCAGCAACCGTTTGGCCATTGCCCGCGACGTGGAAGCCCGTCTGGTCACCATCTATACCAAGCTTGCCATGCTGGAGAGATATATCCTGACGAGCAGGAGCCTGAAAGAAATGATTTTCAATTCGATTATGAATGGTATTGATCATAGCAAACGACGCTCAATAGGCATCGAGGCTTTGAATCGTTGGAAGGAAAGCGCCAGTCAGGCAGTTGTCCTTCGTGGCAGGAAAAGGGATGAAGAAATCATAGGAGAATAAGATAATGAAGCATAAGTTGAACAAATGGTTGGAAGATGCCAGGTTATGGAGCGCATTTTATGTATGTTTCTGCATACTATTGGTGCTTTTGGGAATCATGACTTTTCTCATCTTCGGGGCTGCAATGGGAAGGATGTTATGAAGAATCTGCAGAAATATTTTGTGTTGCTTTTATTCTTGGTTATAACACCAGGCAATATGATGGCGCAGTTTAACTTTGACGTTGAATCTGTCGAAGCACTCATTCGTGACCATAAGCGCATCCGTTCCGTGCTGATGGTCAGGGACGGAATCGAACATGCCAATCAAGTTCTTCACCAGTACAGTAAGAAGGCTGTAGAAAACCACTATGAGGTCAATGTGAACTTAGATGAGTTTACCAGACTCTTTGATGTACTTGATCTGATAGCCAATAGTACCACGACGGTCATGAATGCAGCCAATACTTACACAGATGTCAAGAAGAGGATTAATGACTACAAGACACTGCTGGAACAATATAATGAAAAGCTTCTCCTTCGGGGGAACATTCAGCCGGGCGATACCATGATAATAAGTACTGGTACGAAAGCCATTGAACGCATCTATGATGATGGAAAGAACATTTATACTTCGATGACGGCTATTATCGCCTATGGTTCTGGAAAGGTGCCCTGCAATACGGCAAACCTGTTGAAGATAGTCCAGAATATAGATGAGTCTTTTGACGATATTCGTAAGACTATCAATTCTGCCTATATGGTAACTTGGCGTTATATCCAGTTCCGCCTGTACTACTTCAAAGGCGACATCTACAACCGCAGGCCGACAAAGGAAGTCAGTCTGGAAGCACTTGAAAGATGGAAGCAGTCATCAAAGGATGCCTTGCACCGCAGACGTGAGTAATACTTCAATACGTAAATACATCAATACGAAAAGATATGAATAAGAAAAGAATGATGATGGTAATGGCCATATTCCAACTGGCACTTGGCAGTTCTATGGCACAGTACGCCACTTTCAATCACGACGAGAGTGTGATGAACCAAGTGACTATTCAAGAAACAGGGGCAGGTAGCTTCTGCCCGGATTTCTATTACGATGTTTTTCATAAGAGCTATCGTAACTGGGCAGCAGAGCAGAACAAGCTTTCCTTTCGAACCATGACGGCTGCATCCATGAAGCTTCAGGAACCTTATGCCGAGAAAATTGACTCTGATTTGGTAAAACGCTCACGGATAGAGGCAGAGAATCTTCTCGATCGTGAGGTGGATGCCGCTTGGCTCATTGAGAAGGGGAAGTTGAATACAGCCTTGGATGAGTTTAAGGGGCACATTGAGCAGATTACCCTGTCAGGTGGTAATTACAGGACTTACGAGGATTGGAGGGAGGTCTATGATATGGAAGTCGCAGGCGTGCAATATATGCAGGATGGTTATATGCCCAACTCAGAAAGGCAGGAGCAGTATATGCAGATATACAAGGATATAAAGCTGCAAGATAAGAAGCTGAAGAAATTGCTCTTAATGCTCAAACAGTCCAAGACACCATACTGGTGCAATAGGACTTTACGACGTAAAGACGCTTTGGTGAAGAATACGAGCCTGAATAGCCTTTCTCGTTGGAAGAGTGCAGCTGTTCAAGCTATGCAAAGAAAATAAGGAACCATAAAACTAAAAGATATGCCAGATTTAGAAGGTGCAGAAGGAATGGTAGATCAGGCATTTGACTTCATGGGAGTCGGCCTGTTGGAAGATGAAATTGATGATGTTATCTTCCAGACCAACCAGTTTCTGTTAAACTCAGATTTTATTGGCTCCAATGGCCCGTTTTGGTGGATTCTCCAGATGAGTATGTGCCTTGCAGCCCTTTTCTCCATTATCATGGCAGCAGGTATCACTTACAAGATGCATGTTCGCCATGAGCCGCTTGATGTATTGAAGATACTACGTGTTCTCGGAGTGTCATTGATTATGATGTTCTGGTACCCACCATCAACAACAGGTGTAGGCCCACAGAATGTTGACGGCAGTTTCCTGAGCCTCCTTTCATATATCCCCAACTGTATTGGTAGCTATACCAACTCCCTTTATGAGACTGAGGCAGCCCAGGTTCAGCAGAAATATGACGAGGTGGTTCCATATATCAAACAGCTCAATGACAGTGTGACTGCCAAAAGAGAAGAGTACACCTTTCTCCTTGATAAGCTGAAGAATATGGATGATGCCGGTCTTGACATGGGAACGGCAGATGACATGAAGGCTCAGGAGAAAGAGATAACAGCCCAGTATGCCAAGGTTGTGACTGCAGGAACAGTGGTATTCCTTGACAAGCTGTTGATGTTCCTTGCCTTGATTATTTACCGTATCGGTTGGTGGGCGACGATGTACTGTCAGCAGATTCTTTTGGGAATGTTGACGATATTCGGACCTATTCAGTGGGCGTTTTCACTTCTGCCTAAATGGGAAAGTTCATGGGCGAAATGGACGACACGTTACCTGACAGTCCATTTCTATGGTGCAATGCTTTACTTCGTCGGCTTCTATGTGCTGTTACTGTTCGACATTGTTCTGAGTGTTCAGTATGAGGATTTGAAGGCAGCAACCGATGTGGGTACATCTGTAACGGAATATATGGGTGACGCATTCTTCTCAGCGGGATATATGCTGGTGGCCAGTATTGTAGCCCTGAAGTGTCTGAACCTTGTTCCAGACCTTGCAGCATGGATGATTCCAGAGGGTGACACGGCGTTCTCGACACGAAATTTCGGTGAAGGAGTGGCAGCTCAGGCCAAAGCCAGTGCTACTGGAGTAATAGGATCATTAACAAGATAAAGGATAACAAATATGGTATTACAAAACGTAGAGAACAAAATTAAGCTTGTCACAATAGTATGCAGCATCTTCCTCGTTGGCTGTGTGGTGATAAGTCTGGGATCCATTTTTACAGCTCGTAATATGGTGGCTGATGCCCACAAGCAGATTTACGTGCTGGACAGTAATGTGCCTATTCTTGTCAAGCAGACTCCAGAGGAAGTAACGCTTGACATTGAGGCAAAGGCGGATATCGACATGTTCCATCACCTGTTCTTCACCCTTGCACCTGATGACAAATACATCAAGTACACTATTGACAAGGCCATGTACCTTGTCGATGAAACAGGTCTGGCTCAGTACAATGCCCTGAAGGAAAAAGGCTTCTACAGTCACATCATGGGTACAAACATGTTGTTCAGCATCTTTTGTGATAGTATCAAGTTCAATAAGGACTCCCTGAACTTTACCTATTACGGTCGCCAGCGTATCGAGCGCCGTTCCACAATACTCTGGAGGCAGCTTATCACAGCTGGTCAGCTTAAACGTGTTCCTAGAACGGAGAATAACCCTTATGGACTCTTGATTATCAACTGGAGAACCCTGTTGAATAAGGATCTTGAAGAGCGTAAGAAGAGTGACTATTAAATGATTTTTCGGTAATTAAAACTATAAGAAAGATGAGTATTCTAAAATTATTAAAGTCGAAGCCCATGCCAGACAAGAATGCCCCTGAGTATCGGGAGCGTTATGAGAGAGAGGTGGCTTATGGCCGTAAATTTGCCGACATATCGGGAATCAGTTGGGCTGCCCGTAAGATTCAGAAGGTGGCAGATGCCCACAGGGTAGGTTTCCTTGTGACGGTATTCGGCTTTGTCATCATGTGTTTCACAATCAACCTTTACCGTATAGTAAAGAGCTATCAGGCTTCTGAGAAACATCGGATGACAGCTACACAGCGGATGGATGCAGTTCTTCATCAGAAGAAAGTGCATGAGAAAGAAGGAATAGCTAATTTTCAGGATAATAGATAGATATGCCCATGAAGAAGATCAATTTCAAACAGATGAAGTATGTCCTTCCTGGCATACTCTATCCCCTGCTTCTTATAACAGGCTATTTCATCATCGGCATGTTCACGACAGAGGTCAAGAAGGTAGATAAGAACCTGATGGCTACAGAATATTTGAACTCTGAGCTGCCAGAAGCCAATATTGATGATAACCTCGGTAGCAAGCGTGAGAACATGGTCAATTCCTTTGGCGATGCTAAGGACTATACTGCCGTTGAGAATGCAGAGAAGGATTCTGTCAAGGGTAAGGAAGACTATGAGAGCCGCTATAATCGACGTGAGGCTGATGCCATCGAGCGAAACAATGAGGAGCTTGACAGGATTCGTCAGATGCAGCGTCGCTTGCGTAATGCCAATCAGCCTAAGATGGGGAATGATGATTTTGTCGTTCCACTCAGTGAGGAAGACCGACAGAATGCCCGTCGGCTTCGTGGTCGTGAAGGACGTAGTGAAGCGGATGATTTGCTTGCTCAGGTTCGGGCACATGGTCGTTCAGCTTCTGGAGCCGTTGATGCCGATGAAGCGGAACAAAATGGGAATATCCCCAAAAGTACTGGAGTATCATCTACCTCAGATGCTGATTCAGAGCCAAAGGCTGAGACTGTCGTGAAAGTGACAAAAACAGAATCTGAATATTTCAATACGGTATCACAGAATGTTCCTGGCACAAGTCTGATTACTGCCATCATTGATGAGAATGTCAAGGCTATGGAGGGTTCGCGAGTCCGTTTGCGCCTACTTGATGATGTCGAGATTGGAGGGCTGTTTGTTCCGAAGGGAACCTATCTCTATGCCACCATGTCCGGCTTTGGGAAACAGCGTGTCAAAGGAAAGATAGAGAGCGTATTTGTTGGCGATCAAATTAAAACTATCAGTCTTTCCATCTATGACACTGACGGACTGGAAGGCCTTTACGTCCCGTCCAGTTCTTTCAGGGAAACGACTAAGGATATTGGAAGCTCTGCCGTACAGCAAAGTATGTCTTTGGACGGCTCCAGTTCCAAGAACAGTGTTTCTCAGTGGGCAGGACAGGCTATTCAACAGGCCTACCAGCGTACCTCACAGGCTATCAGTAAGGCGATACGCAAGAACAAAGTGAAGCTGAAATACGGAACTCGTGTTTATCTGATCAATGGTAAGCAGTTGAAGTCCGATAAGAAATAACAAACGAAATTGAATATACAATGAAGAATATCGTAATCGTTGCAGCTGCCATGCTGCTTGTATCATCTGCAAAGGCACAGCAAACCTATCAGGA
>JAEEGH010013619.1_pt1 | contig 18008 bp, 14 predicted proteins | sample 9134181 | NCBI WGS metagenome assembly JAEEGH01 (sample SAMN16246544, study PRJNA631951) | gut metagenome | biome: gut microbiome; feature: rumen; material: DP-attached | host: Bos | place: Iran: Karaj | collected 2018-10 | reverse complement strand
ACGAAATACATCTCCTTTCCGAACGGAAGGCGCTTGACCGCATACAGCATAAAGCAGAACATCCCCGCCGTAAAGCCGATCCGCACCGGCGAAAAGTACGAAGGATCCAGCTGCATGGAGGCGTTTGTCCCCCCATATGCCGGGATCAGCACCATGAAGACCGGGAGCAGAACGGCCATGCATACGCACCACACATACTCCGTCTTCCATTTCTTTTCAAAAAGGGCAAACCAGACAAAAACGATCAAAGCGAGCAGCAGGATGGCAAAGCCGATATATAGCTTCTGGAACGCCTCCCATTGATCCCACTTCACGCGCAGCGCAACCCGGTCCCCATCGGCAAGCACGAGCGAAAGCGCATTCTCCTCCGTAAACCCTTCGGGGCAGACAGAAACGGCCAGCGTCTCTCCCGCCGTATACGCGTAGCCTTGCGAAAACTTTATTGGTTCCCAGGCCCATTCCCTGATCTCGCTGACCGGAAGCTCTCTTTCTGTGATCACGTCGCCGGTTTTATCCGACTCCACAGTGATGAGAAGGCTTCCGTCCTGGCCGATGACCCCGTAATTCACAAAGCTGAGCTGAAATTCAAAAAGCTTTGCATTCCGCTCCGATCGAAACGTTGCCGTATACACATCTCCTTGCTTCAGCTGCTCCGTAAAGCTGTCATTGGCTCCGCCGAATACCGGCTTTGCGTATTCCACCTTTACCTTGATCAACCCGTAGGCCAGGATCAAAACGGCAGCGGCCAGAAGGATCAGAAGCTTCCCGTATGTACTTAAAAATGTCTTTTTCTTCATTCAATACGCCCTCAGAAACAGACACTGGATCACGATCACATGCATGAAGAGAGCGGCGAGGATCGCCTCCCGCAGGATCAGCTCCCCGTTATTCACATGGATCTTATCCGTTTTGAGCAGCAACAGGAGGGGCAGCAAAAACGGGATAAAATATCTTCCCTGCACGCCCTCCGCGACCTCGGAAGTCGCCGGCGTGTTTCCGAGCAGCATCCCGGCTACGGAAAACGCGATGCCAAAAAACGCGAGTACAATGATCAATATCCTTGTCCTCCGCCGAAACCGCCGTTCATCCCCGGCCTTAAACAGTGAGGCCGCCACCAGGATCGCGAGGAAAATAAAGCCGAGCGTGGACGGGAAATTAATTTCAAACCAGCCGAGAGACGTTCCGACCGTCGAATAAAGATAATGATCGCCATAACGGTTCACGGTGTTTCCGAGCACGGTAAAGGTATGGGCCGGATCAGAAAGCAGCCCTCCCACGGTATAGTGCGCTTCCCCGGCTCCATCCAGGACAGTGCTTTGGAAGGTATAGAGGATCTTGGGCAGAAAACTCCCTAAGATGTCAACAGCAAGCACGGCGAGGCAGCCGATCGAGAGCATTTTATCCCGTTTCCCCTTTTCACTGATGATGAGGAGTAAAAGCAAACAGACCGGCAAAAGCGCCCCGTATTTGCAGCCCGCCAGAAGGAACGTAAACAGCGCGATCACAGCCAGCTCGATCGTTGTTTTGACCTTCGCCTCCTTCCATTCCTCCGAGAGCTTTTTATCCGAAAACGCATAATAAAGGCAGAATGCGACGACCGCAAATACCATCGACAACGGCACGCTGTCGATAGAGATCGTGCCGGTTTCCTGGATCGTCATCGGAAGGAGCGTAACGAGGAAGAATACCTCTTTCCCAAACGGCGTCCGCCGGATCGCATAAAACCCTGCGCCAAGGTAAAATAACAGATGCATGAGCCTCGCCAGAAGGAAGGTCGGCACGGCGCCAAGGTTAAGTGCCCGTCCAAGCGCGATCCCGGCGCCCGGCACGGCGTAAAGGATCTGCGGCACCTCTTCGGTGTAGTTAAACTTCATCTCGACGAGCGAAGCATCCCCGCCGGTCTCGGTCAGCCTGTCAAAGTACGACGCATAGTATTCATGCACGATCCCGGTTTCCGAAAGGCCGTTATCCCGTTCCAATACCCGGAGCACCATCGTATTCTGTTCGCCGGTATCCCAGCCCATGAAAGTTCCGGCGCTATTCAGTGCGGATTCCATGCGCATCGTTTCATCCGGAGCGCTCCGCACCGGGATCATCGCGGAATACGTAAGCCCGAGGACAAGAGCCGTAAGGAGAAAGACATATTCCAGCTTCGTCTTTTTGACCAGCAGAAGGTAAAAGGCCGCTGCGACCAGTCCCATGGACGCAAAAGAAAGGACGTAATACATCCCCCTAAACGAATCAAAGCCGTCCGTATTTTCGGCTACACATATATTTGCGTACAAAAATACGGGCAGGATGAAAAGCGCCATCAGTATGGCCTGTATGCATTTTTTATTCTTCAGAATACTCTTTTTCTCACTCATAACGATTCCGGACGGATCGAGAAATCCTCCTTCGCCGTGGTAAGGTTCGGGTTATAATACGGATCGCCGGTTTTTAAGATATCGGGCCAGGCCGCCTTGAACCTCTGCACCTCGCTCTCAAAGCGCTCCGCCTTTTCCGGCGTATTTTCGCTCCCCCGGCTCTTGCTCTCATAGTGCGTAAGAAGCGCAAACGGCGTAAAGACCACATGATACCCTTTTGAACGGATCCGCATGCAGAAGTCCGCGTCGTTAAACGCCACCTCGTATCCCGGATCCATCCCGCCGATCTCCTCGTAAATACTACGCCGCATCATAAGGCACGCCGCTGTCACTGCAGACAGATCCTGCGCCACAAGGAGGCGGTTCATATAGCCCGCGTCATTTTTCCCGTAGTCCTTATGGGAATGCGCCGCCACACCGCCGAGGCCGATGATCACACCGGCGTGCTGCACCGTATCGTCGGGGTACAGCAGTTTCGCGCCGACAGCCCCCACATCCGGCCGCTGCGCATACATCAGAAGCTCCCCGGGAAGATCACAGGGAAGCACCGTCATATCGTTGTTTAGCAGCAAAAGATAGTCGCCGGTCGCTTCTTTGACCGCAAAGTTATTGATCTCCGAGAAATTGAAACGGTCCCGGTAATGGAGGATACGGATGTCGCTCTCCGTCTCCAGCCGCCGGTAAAGGTCAAACGTCTCCTTTTTGGCGCTGTTGTTTTCCACAATCAAAATCTCAAGGTTATATCCTTCAGCGCTCCGTTTCAGGGAATCGACGCATTTTTGAAGGTCTTCGGCGTGATCCTTATTCGGAAGGATGACCGAGATCTTTTTCGACCGATCTGCATTATAAACAGGGTGGAAAAGGCTCTGTTTCCGGTCAATAAGTTCCGGCTGTGAAAGCTCCCACCCGCGGAGCGCGGCCGCGCGCCGGATCGCTTCTTCCGCCAAAGGATTGTCCCTTTCGATCGTCTGCCCGTCACGCTCAATTTGTTTCTCGAAAAACAGTTTCCCCGGGAGGTGACAGACTTCCCGATCCGAAAGCTTTGCCGTCGTCAGAAGGATATATCCGTGGTTCTTATTGGCGCGCAAAAGCTCCAGAGATACGTCCTCCGGCAGAAGCTCCGTCTTTGCGGCGTAAAACCCTCGAATAAAATTCATGCCCATCAGATAATCCGGCGAGAAGTCCGGCTTGAACCAAAGGTCTTTTTTCTCGTTCGGGTTCTCCCCGTAAAAGACCGAATCGGTGTAGACCGCCTTGCGTTCCGGTTTTTCCAGAAACGCCTTTGCGCATAATTCCAGCGTTTCGGGCGCTAAGAGATCTGCCGTATCAAGGAGCGAAAGAAATTTTCCCTCATCCCGCGGGATCCCTTCACAGGGACGGATCCTCGGATCCACGGAATAAAGCCAGGGCAGCAGGTCATGTACGCCCGTAAGGTAAAGGACAAACCCCTTCCAGGTCTGGCGCAGGATCGTCGAAACAAAGACCAGCACCTCCTGCATGGGTTTTTCACTGATATCGGCCCACAACGCGAAATCAACTCCGGTCCCATCTGAATCCGCGCCGGCCGGAAACGCCGCGTACTGATCGACGGAAAAACTTTTCTCAAGCTGCTTCAGCGGAGCCTTATTTTTATGGTCCTGCAGCTTTTTTGTGAAATTGCGGAGAGGCGCCGTCACCTTCCAGGAGGAGCTGCCCTCCATCTCATGATATTTATCACGCCAGAACGCGACCTCGCCGCGCAGTTCCTCCACGGTCTCATTGAGCGCCACCTTATCGCGCTCCAGCCGCTCCACTTCCTGCACCTTCTCATCATAAGTCCTGCGCTGAAAGAGCCACTTTTCCTCGAGATCCCGGGCCTCGGTTTCCTTTTTCCTCACGCTTTTCGCCAGCGCCGCCGTGCCCTCTTTAGAGAGCGGCGTCACCTCCAGCTTCAGCCGCAGCTCCCTCGTCAGGAAACGGAAATCCTCTCCATAGACGCAGCACCCCTCTTTTTCCAACAGAAAAAGATTATGACCCAGCCGCAGCGCATCCGTGGTAAAGGAAAGATCATAACAAAAAGTCTCCTCCCCCTCATTTACGGGCCCGGAGACTCCTTGAACATTCGTCAGATGTAAAATCCGGCTGCTTCCTTCAAAAAGCAGCCTGATATTTTTTGTTCCTTCGGGAAGAAGAAAGCTTTTTTCCGAGAGCTCCCCTTCTTTCAGACGTTCCAGCCTGACAAAGCCTTCTTCTCCTTCTGCTTCCAGAGAAACGTATTTATCGTCCATACGCGCTACCTATCGGCGGAAAAATCCTTTTTTCTTCTCTACCGGCTTTTCCAATGACGCCCGGTAAGCCTTGTCCAGAGTTTCCAGCGGAACGATCCCGGGTTCGATCTGACGCACCATATCCCTTGTGGGATGCATATCTCCCAGCACTTCCTTCTGGAATTCACTTTCCAGCTGCTCAAATGTCGCGACCGAATCCTTCTTGAGATCCAGCCGTTTCAGAAGCGTATCCAAAGACAATGCGTCACACCCCTGGATCTCAGAGGAAGCCATCAAAAACGAGCGGTACAAAACATACCGTTTTGATCTCGCCACTTCAAAGGTCCACTCATAATCGATCAGCGTCCATGTCGCATGCTTTATATCCATCGCCGTCTTTGCTTCCGGCGGGACGATCAGATTGGAAAAGATCAGGTCGATGTCGTGAAGCTTCTCAAACGATTCCAGCCGGAGCAGATATTCCGTGACGAGCATATTGATCTCTTCGGTCTTCCCTTCGAGCGCATATCTCTGCATGATCTGCTGCAGGCTCTTCCCCGGGATCAGCTTCTGCTCGATCATATTGTCCATCAACCGGCAGGGAGCCACTTCGATCAAGGTGTCCTTTAAGTACTCCGAAAGCCTCTCAAAGGAATCAAAGATCCCGCGGATATGGGGAACCCCTTCCGGATAAAGCGCCACCTTCCTTACGATCCCGTTCCAGCGCTGCTCTGTTCGAAGCGCATACTTCGGCGACCTTTCGGACGCATATTTGATATAAACCGGCAGCGACGTCTTCTCCAGCCCGTAAACGACCAGGAAGGAATTTGCAAAATCTCGAAACAGGCCTTCCTGTATGATCGAATCATACGCCTTGGTCTCATCAAAAAAGACATACCGTTCCTGGTCACAGCTTTCGAGATTCCGGTTCAATTCTCCCAACCCCGGCAGCCGGTCATCGGAAAAGATCGTCGTGGGGAACCGCCAATCCGGATACGGATAATACCAGCTGGCTCCTTCAAACCCGGCTCTGTCCAAAAGCTCGGCCAGTTCCTTTCTTCCGAACGTCCGGACATCCCGATGATAATAATATCCCTCAATGTTTGTAAACGGCGCGCCGGTATAGTCTTCCCGCGCCCCGGAAAAATACTTCATTCCCAGCCTGTTCGGAAGGGCCAGGACCAGCCGGCCATCCTCGTTCTGTTTCGTCTTCAATATCTTCAGAAACCGTTCGTATGGATCGTTCTCATACGGAGCATACTGTTCCGCAAGCGGCAGCGATCCGGCTGCTATAATACAATCAAAGGTTTCTTCTGCCGGCAGGTCTTTTATGGAGCCGTTGATCACCTTCAGGTTCTCACAGTCTTTAAACCGCTCCTTCAGGATCTCTGCTTTCAGCTGTTCCGCTTCCACTGCCGTCACTTCAAAATCCCTGCCCAGGAAAAAGCCGGTCAGCGCTCCGCATTCCGCGCCGACCTCCAGGATCTTAGCGCCCCTGCGAAACGGAATCCAATCGATCAGATTCCTTCTGGCTTTGGACAGATGATAAAAAAGTCCGAAATCCTTCGATTCCCATATGATATCTTCGTATTTTTCTTCACCATTATTCCGTACCGTCTCCTGGAGAAGGTCCAGATGAAGATCCTGCATCATTTCTCTAATAGCTCCTCCCATTGATGCTCTGCTCTGTAAAACTGTCTTTCTACAATTTCTAATATTACCACAGATGGGTGGTATTTTTCCACATATTCCTTCGCCATTTTTGAATCACTGATCATTGTCAGCTTCGCAAAGCACCTTGCCATCGTCCCGATCATGTTGAAAACAAAGGAATCTTTGATGATCAGGATCTCTCTCTTATCCTCCGCCGTGGACTCAAACTGCATGAATTCCGCCTCCGCGGAAGCGCCCTCCGTCGTAAAACCGCCGGTCAGATCCGCTTTCTCCGGTTCATATACGTCCCAGCTCCCGTTTTCCCTGTATTCATCCCCGAGCCCGTAAACATCCGCCAGGTCCCTCGGTTCAGGCACAGCGTCGTTATAAAACACGGTCACATCGGAAAGCTCCGATTTTTCCCCGGTCAGTTCTTCACAGATCAGCTGGCTCCCGACAAAGGCACCGACGGTGTTCCAGTGGGAATCGTATTTATTGAACAGCGGATACCCTTCTGCCTTTGCCTCGATCAGCGCATCCTTCGCATAGATGACGGTAACATCCGTATGCTCCTTCAGGTACGCCACGAGCTGATCCGTACGACTGACTTTTCCCTGCGGCACCAGGTCGTCCGGCATGAGCTCCGGATAAACCTGTTCCTTATTGGTCGGGATAAAGAGGATAAAATCGATCCCCTGCGCCTTGTACTGGTCGCTCAGCGCCTGATATCCGGCAGCAAGTTCCTCCAAAACAGCCTCTGAATAAAGGTTGTTGCAGATAAAGTCGTTGATCGTGCTCTCCCCGGTGTTCCCGTTGTAAAACAGCCACCCGTCCTTCCCGAAGATCACGCCCAGCCCGCCGATGTAGTCCATCCAGTTGCTTTCCAGCTTCGTCTGCTTCTTGATCTCCGCGTTCAGCGCCGTCATCTGGTTTTTATACGGCAGGCGGTCATTGAACCACTTTTCGAACTCCGGCGCGATGTTCGTATAATTCGAAACCGAAAGCTCCGGAAACGCCGCATATTCCCTTTTCTCCCTGTTTTCGGAAGAAAGGGCCGGCCGCAGAAAGAGCCATGAAATTGTAGGAATGATCAGTGCCGCCAAAAAGACGGCGCATAATATTTTTTTCTTCATCAAAATCTGAAATAAATAAATGCGTTATAGGAATCGCTCACCAGCGATACCGCCGAAAAGAAATATAAACCCATCAAAAGGACAAATTCCGGCACCCTTACCGGCGTCTCCGGTTTCCTTAAATTCTGAAGCTTCGGGAATATGTACTGCAGCGGGCCAGCCAGCAGGATCCCGATCACCAGCATGATGATGATCGCCGCATTCAGGCAGTTAAATACGCTGATGCTCCCGGACTGATAACGGAACATGGCTTTTATCGTAACGAGCGCCGTGTTGACGCCCTCCTCCCGGAAGAAGACCCAGCCGACGAGCATCAATATCCAGTAATAGATATGGGTGATAAAGCCGAGTTTATGCGTTTTCAGCCACGTCAATATCCTTCCGAACCCAAGCCTCTCGATCACGATCAGCACGCCGTAGAAGAGCCCCCATATGATGAACCGAAGCGACGCCCCATGCCAGAACCCGGTCAGGAGAAACACAAACAACGTGTTGATGCAGGTCCTGAAAAGCCCTTTCCGGCTCCCGCCGAGCGGGATGTAAACATAATCCCTGAACCAGGAGCCCAAAGAGATATGCCATCTCCTCCAATGCTCCGCCGCCGAAGTCGACACATAGGGGTAGTTAAAGTTTTCCTTGAACGAGAAACCGAACATGCTGCCGAGCCCTATTGCCATGTCGGAATACCCGGAGAAATCATAATAGATCTGCAGCGCGTATAGCAGCATTTTCAGCCATTCCATGCCCGTGCTGACCTGATACGCATGCATACCGAAGAGCTTGTCCGCATAGATCCCGAAGAAGTTGGCAAGCAGCACCTTTTTCGCAAGGCCGAAGATAAATCTCCGGATCCCGTAGAGCTTCTTGTCTGTTGTCAGCACACGGTGGTCGATCTGGTCCTCGATATCCTTATACTGCACGATCGGTCCCGCAATGAGCTGCGGGAACAGGCAGATATAGAGCATGACCTTGAAAAGGTTCTTCTGTACCTTTGTCTCGCCCCGGTACACATCGATGACATAGCTCATCGCCTGGAAGGTGTAGAATGAAATCCCGAGCGGCAGTGCGATATTGACGATCGCAAGCGCCCCGCCGGTCAGCTTGCTCAGATATGTCGTGAAAAACCCCGCGTACTTGAAAAATCCGAGCAGCAGGATGTTCCCCGCGATCGCGAGGAAAAGCGCCAAACGCTTCCCCTTCCCGGGCGCGGCCGCGACCCATCTCGCAAAGCCATAGTTCATGCAGACCGAGAACAGCATGAGCAGGATATAGACCGGCTCGCCCCAGCTGTAAAAGAAAAGGCTCGCGATCAGAAGGATCACATTCCCGCCTTTGATCCCGATCCGCTTCTCCAGAAGCCAATACAAAAGCAGGACGACCGGTAAAAAGAGCCAGAGAAATATCATGGATGAAAAGACCATGCTACGCCTCCGCCTTTTCCACGGTGCATATCGAATTCATGTCAAAATACCCCACCGTATCCTTGTCCGAAATGACCGTCAGGTTCAACACATCATACAGCCTGTGATACACCGTAAACTCTCCATCCGCATATCCCGTGCAGCTCATGGACACGAGATACTCTCCTCCCTGCAGGTTCATCTCCTGCGTGAAGGTCGCTACATAGATCTCACCCGCCTTCGCGATCCCGATCTCCGCCTTCTCATACATTGAGTTCGTTCCTGTAATAGCGGTCCCGTGGATATCCTTAAACGTCAGCGTGAAGATCGGGTTCTGGATCTCCTGATGAAAGAGTACCTTGCTCTTCACCGAAAAGCTCGTTCCCTTCTCGATCGTTCCCGTCAGCATCCCCTCTTCATCCACAATGGCGAAGTCAATGAGCTCCGCCTCCTTATTCCCATACTCGATCACATTCGGGTTCAGCGTGAAATGCGATTTCCATTCCCCTGCGCCCTCGATCGTAACGCTCTCTTCCTTCTTCCCCCGCAGCGCCGGGTTGTCGTCATTGCTCAGCGTCGTCTCCTCCAGATGGTTCACCAGCACCTTCTTATACAGGTTCACCATATCCTTCGGATTTCCCTCCGCGAGCTTATCCCCCTTATTGAGCAGTACCACGCGGTCGCAATACTTCTGCACACTCGAAAGGTCATGGCTCACAAAGAGGATGGTCTTTCCCTCTTTCTTAAAATCCTCAAACTTTTTAAAGCACTTCGCCTGGAAGAACACATCCCCGACCGAAAGCGCTTCATCCACGATCAAAATCTCCGGATCGATATTGATCGACACGGCAAACGCCAGCCGCACCAGCATACCACTCGAATAGGTCTTCACGGGCTGGTACACGAAATCCCCGATATCTGCGAACTTCAGTATCTCCGGCAGCCGCGCGTTGATCTCCTCCTTCGAGAAGCCCGTCATCGTCCCGTTCAAGAAGATATTCTCGATCCCGGTATACTCGCTGTTAAAACCTGCTCCGAGCTCCAGCAGCGCCGAGATCCTCCCGTCGATCGAAACCGTGCCCTCCGTCTGGTTCAGAACACCCGTAATGATCTTCAGCATCGTGCTCTTTCCCGATCCGTTCGTCCCGATGATGCCGACGGTCTCGCCCTTTTTCACATTAAAAGAAACCCCGTTCAGGGCATAGTGCTCCCGATAGCGCTTCTTCTTCACCGGAAGCAGCGCCTCCTTCAGCCTGTCCATGGGCTTGTCGTACAGCCGATATATCTTTGTAACGTTCTCAACCTTGATTACTTCGTCCATAAATATTACAGTACATCTGCGAAATGTACCTTCAACCGTTTAAAAATAAGCCTGCCAATTAAGAACTGCGCGATCGCAAAGATCCAGAAATAGAGCGTCAGCATGGGTTTCTCCCAGAAGCCGGTCTTGTAGATCAGCGCGTCACGATAGCCCGAAACGATGTAGTAGAACGGGTTCAGCCGGAAGATCTTCGCAACGATCGGGGAAATGCTGCCGGCGGCAACCATCCCGTCGAGGTTCCACATGATGGGCGTCACCCAGACCCAGACCTGCATGAAGATATTGACAATCTGGCTCATATCGCGGAAAAAGACCACGATGGAACAGGTGATGTATACCGCCCCGAGCACCAGAACGACCATACTCAGGGAGTAATAGATCACTTGCAGGGAGTAGAGATCCGGGAAAAATCCATAGCAGGCATAAAGGATCAGCATGACGACGATCAGGATCACATGAACGACGCCGGAGCTGATGACCTTGACCAGCGGAAGGACATCGATCCGAAAGACCACCTTTTTCACCAGGTAACTATATTCGAGCAGCGTATTTGTCCCGCTGGAAAACGCTTCCGAGAAATAGAACCAGGGCACCATACCGGCGGTAAGCCATAACACAAAGGGGATCGTGATCCCGGCCTTTGTGGTGACTCCCGTGGCAGGCAGCCCTTTCTCGAAAACAAACCAATAGACCAGGATCATGACCACGGGCTGCAGAAATGTCCAAAGGATCCCCATGTATGACCCGGCAAACTTGGCCTTGAAATCATTTTTCGCGAGACGCAGGACCATGATAAAGTCCTTTGCCTTTGCTTTTTCCTTCATCTCAGCTTCGATAGGTCCTTACAAACTCTTCAAACGGCGGATGCAGCTTGTCCTTATCGGAAAGGAGAAGATCCTCTTCCTTCAGGTCACCCATCGGCCATTCCACGCCGATGGCAGGGTCGTTCCACATCAGGCCGCCCTCGTCGTTGGGGTGATAGAAATCCGTCACCTTATAGCAGAATTCCGCTTCATCCGACAGCACGAGGAAACCGTGAGCAAAATCCTTCGGGATGAAAAACTGCTTTTTGTTTTCCGCGGAAAGACGGACGCCAAACCACTTTCCAAAGGTCTCGCTCCCCTTACGAAGATCGACCGCCACGTCAAACACTTCCCCCCTGACCACGCGGACCAGCTTATCCTGTGGGAAGTTGATCTGGAAATGAAGGCCGCGTAATACGCCGCGGGTGCTGGCGCTCTGGTTGTCCTGCACAAAGGTGCAGTCGATGCCCGCTTCCCTGAAATCATTCTGATTATAGGTCTCCATGAAATAGCCGCGCGAATCTCCGAACGCCTGCGGAGTGATCACAACCAGCCCCTTGATCCCGTTACAATCCTTTTCAACCGTTAATTTTCCCATTTTACAGTCCCTCCGCTACTTCCAACATGTACTGGCCATACTCGGTCTTCAAAAGCGGCTGTGCCAGTTCCACAAGCTGCTCTTTCGTGATAAAGCCACGCTTAAAGGCGATCTCCTCGATGCAGGAGATATGCAGTCCCTGCCGTTTCTGCACGGAAGCCACATATTCCGCCGCGGTCAGCAGCATGTCATGATTTCCGGTATCCAGCCAGGCAAAGCCGCGGCCCAGGGTTTCCACATAAAGGCTTCCACGGCTCAGATATTCATTATTGACCGTGGTGATCTCAATCTCTCCGCGGGCGGAGGGCTTCACATTCTTCGCGATCTCAATGACATCATTATCATAGAAATAAAGGCCCGGAACCGCATAATTGCTCTTCGGTTTTGCGGGTTTTTCCTCGATGGAAATGGCCTTTCCGGTCTCGTCGAATTCGACCACGCCGTATTCCCTCGGATCCTTGACGTAATACCCGAAGATCGTGGCACCGCCCTGGTTATTGATCCGGTCACAGGCGCTGCGGAGCACCTTTGTAAAACTCTGCCCGTAGAAAATATTATCCCCGAGTACAAGCGCCACGCCGTCTTTTCCGATGAACTCTTCGCCGATCAAAAACGCGTCCGCAAGGCCTCTGGGCACTTCCTGTACCGCATATTCAAACCGCATCCCAAGCTGGCTTCCGTCTTTCAAGAGATCCTGAAAAACAGGCAGATCTCTCGGCGTAGATATGATCAGCACTTCGCGGATCCCTGCCAGCATCAATGTGCTCAGCGGATAGTAGATCATCGGCTTGTCATACACCGGCATGATCTGTTTGCTGATTGCCTTTGTCAGCGGATACAGGCGCGTTCCCGAACCTCCCGCCAGGATAATTCCCTTCATTTCATTTACCACCTTTCAAAAAATAACAAACAAAATCCTTTGCTACTATAGCATATAAAACGACTGTCCGTCAAAAAAGCCGTTATTCCTCTTCCTTCTTCGCCTCCTCCAGGTCCTTACGCAGCAAAGCGATCTCCTGCGCCAGTGACTTGATCTGCTCGCTCTGCCGGGAGACACGCGTGGTAAGTCCGAAGATGATGACCACGGCGATCGCGAAGCCGAGGAAAAAGAGCATGTTGACCGGCAGCTCGAATCCGAGTAAATGCGCCAGCCCGTCGAGAAGCCCCGGCCAGATATCCAGCACGGCCAAAAGCACGATCACCAGGATCCAGATCAGCGAATGACGGATATCGATCTTCTTTTTTCGTATGGAGTGGATCACATAGATAAATCCGAGGATCAGGATCACTCCGATAAAAATTCTCAGCTTAAAATCCATAGGCCTATTTCTTCCTTGCCGTCGCCATCAAAACCGCGATCGAAACCTTGATCATGTAATACACGGAATTCACCGCGGAGATCGAACTCACGCCTGTCGCCCGCTCGTTCATCTCCACAGGCACCTCTTCCACCTTCATCCCCGACTTCAGGGCTGCCGTGACCGACTCCGGTTCCGGATAGTCCCTCGGATAGTCCGAGGCAAACCACTCGATCATCCTGCGGTTGCAAAGCCGCATCCCCGACGTCGGATCCGTGATCCGTTTCCCTGTCAGAACCTTGATCAGCCAGGTGAAATACCGGATCCCCGCCCGCCTGAGGCCTGACGACTGAAACCCCTTCTTCTCGATGTAACGGGAGCCGATGACCATATCCAGCCCTTCCGTTTCAAGCTTCTTCGCCATCTCCGAAAGGTAAGCGGCGTTGTGCTGTCCGTCGCCGTCAAACTGCGCAGCGCAGTCGTACCCCTTCTCATAGGCATAGCGGTACCCTGTCTGCACGCCCCCGCCGATCCCGAGATTGATCGGGAGCGCGATCACATGGACCCCATGCTCCCTGCACAGCGAAAGCGTATCGTCCGTGGAGCAGTCATTGATCACGACATAATCGAAATCGGGCGCGTTCTTCTTCACATCTTCTACAGTTTTCAGGATATTCCCCCGCTCATTATACGCGGGGATGATCACGAGTTTTTTCATATATGGTCTTTTTCGCCATCCAGCCGGCCTGACATGGGCAGATTGCTTCCGTAGGACTGTAGAGGGTACGCGTTACTTAGCGATCCAGCGAACCTGTGAGCTGGGAGCTTAGTAACGTACGCAAGCCTCTACAAGCGAAAGCGGGTCCCCAGGAAGCTGTCTGCTCCATGTCTGGGCGGCTTCCGGCATCTCTAATGCACAAACAACTTCAAGTATATATTCGCTGCAAAATTCCGGAGCTTGCGGATGCGGACGGATTTCTTATAGCCGCTTTCGGTGAGCCCCACCGCTTTCCCGTGCTTCTGCAGCAGCAGCTCATGCTCCTTAACATAGCTTTCTGTTTTGTCCCCGGAGATAACCTCGCCTGTATTCGAATCATTCCGAACGCGGAAATAGTTCAGCGGTTCGTGAATAATGTAGATCGGGCCGTGGATCGCGAGGCGGACAAAAAATTCATAGTCCAGGATGTAGACAAAGTCCGTATCAAACCCGCCGTACTGCTCATAGGCGCTGCGCCGGAACGTGTTGGCAAGCGGAGCGCCGTAGAAGTCCTGTGAGAAGAAGCAGGCGCGCACGGTTTCCTTTCCGTCCACAAGGCCGCTCTTTTTATAGCGTTTATACCAGCCGCGGAATTTCCCGTCGAGCCGCACAAGCCTCGTATCCGACTCCGAAAAAAGCGCTTCGGGGTTCTCGATCAGAGCCTTTACCTCTTTTTCGATGGCGTCAGGCGCGAGAAGGTCGTCCGCGCAGATCAGCTTGATGAACTCGCCGCGGCATTTCGAGAGGCAGTTGTTCCAATTCCCGCTCATGCCGAGATTCTTTTCGTTCTCATAAAGCGTGATCCTCGGATCGGAAAACGAGCGGATCACCTCGACGGTGTTGTCCGGCGAGCAGTCGTCGCAAATGACCACTTCGATGTTTTCATACGTCTGGGCAAGGACCGATTCGATGGTTTCTCCGATGTAGTCCGCGTTTTTGTAGGCCGGTATGCAGACCGAGCAAAGAGGGGCATCGCTCATGCTCTGTTCTCCATATACTCTTTGATCGCGTCTTTCCATTCCGCCATCTTATAATCCGTAGTCAGGCGGAGCATATAGTTATCGAGGATCGAATACGCCGGCCGGTCCGCGCTGGCCGGATTCATTTCCTTATACTGCGCGCTCGTCACATGGTTCACTTTTGTAGTCTTTCCCGCAAGCCTGAAGATCTCTTCCGTAAAGTCCGCCCATGAAGTATTTCCTTCGCAGGTCGCATGGAAAAGGCCGAAGTTCTCGGTCGGCTCGAGGAAGTGGATCATGCGGGCCAACTCCACCGCGCTGGTCGGGCTTCCGATCTGATCCGAAACAACGGATAATTCGTCATGCGTTTCGGAAAGGTTCAGCATCGTCTTTACAAAGTTCCTGCCATCTCCATAAAGCCAGGCCGTGCGCAGGATAAAGTACCGGTTGCAGAACTGCTGCACGAACTGTTCTCCCGCAAGCTTCGTTCTTCCGTAGGCGCTGATCGGGCCCGGTGCGTCGAACTCGGTCAGGGGGTTCGGATTTGTTCCCGGGAACACGTAATCCGTGCTGATATGGATCAGCTTCACGCCGTATTCCGCAGAAGCGATGGCAAGGTTTCTCGGCCCGATCGCGTTGGCACGGTATGCGCCTTCCGTATCCGTTTCGCAGCCGTCCACATTTGTCGCCGCCGCGCAGTTAATGATCACTTCCGGCTTCGTCTCGGCAACGCACTTCGTCACCTCGTCGATCTTCGTGATATCAAGCTTCGCGCAGCCCTCGATCTCGATCACATCGGTCAGCACAAAGTCCGCATCCTGCGCATATTCCTTCTGAATTGCGCGTCCCAACTGTCCGTTGCAGCCCGTCAATAAGATTTTCTTCATCTTGGCACCTCCTATAACGCCTGTGTACTTGATAATATATTATTGATTATTATGAGCCCCAGTGCAACCCCTATAAAGGAAACCTGCCGTGAGACATCTTTTTTCAAAGCCAGCACCTTTCCCCTCGCGACCATGAATAAGAGCAGCAGGAAGACCGGCGTGAAATACCGCCCCTGCAGGCCGGAAACAGTGAGATTCCCCTTTGTCGTCCACGACACGAACATGGACGCCAGCGCCATCAAAAAGATCAGGACCCAGGCGCCGAGGAACACGATCCGCTGTTTCTTTGTGATCTCCGTTTCTTCATTGTACTGCGGCAGGACGCCGATGATCATGAGCGCGAGGAGCCCGTAGACCCAGAACGGATTGAGGTCCAGATTCAGCCAACCGAGCGGCCCCGCAAACATGCCCTTCAGATAGAAGTCCGCGTACATGAGCAGCGTATTGATGACCACCCAGATACTGTGGATCGGGTCGGTCAAAACATCCTTTATCGAATACGGCTCCAGCGACTCGGAATAAAGCTGCGTCGTGGTCATCGCTTCCGTCACCCCAAGCACCTGCAGGAGGTAGGGGAACGTGCAGAGGAAGAACCCGAGCGCTGCTGCCCCGAGGAAGAGGATCCGCCCGATGCGGCGGTTCCTGACCGAACCGTAGATTTCCTTCGGGATCAAAAATACGGTCAGGCACAGGGGCAGGTACACGCCTCCCTTGCAGCCGCCGAGTAAAAACATCAGGATCATGAGAAGGATCGTGTCTTTACGGGATATGGATTTCTTCTCATACAGGATGTCACATAACACCATGAAGAAGAGGCTTCCCGCCGCGATCGGCACCGCGTCGTAGGAGTACGAGCAGCACATCTGCAGCACCATCGGGCACAGCGCGAAGAGAAATACCGCCGCCTTGCCAAAGGGCGCCCGCTTGATCACATAATAGAACCACAACAGATAACAGATCGCGATGAAGAAACGGCCGAGGTAGATCGTAGTCACTCCGTTAAGGTGTAAGATTCGCCCGAGCGTGATCCCGAGGATCCCGGGAAGGTACAATAAAAAGTTATCCGATTCTTTGTATTGCTGCAGCTCTGCAAGCTGCTCTCCGTCCGCGTCCGTCCGGCGCATGATGTTCTTTTTGATATAGTCGTATTCCTTCAGATCCGGTCCCGCCTTGAACTCCGGCATCGCGCCAAGTTCCGTCTTCCGCACATAGATCGACGCTTCCGAAAGGTCGGTGAGCGGCGGTTCTTCGATCCCCTGCAGGGCGTTCGAGTAGTAACACGCGGTCGCGATGTGATTGAGTTCATCCGGCACCGTCACCGGCGGCAGCAGGAAATTGTAGACAATGATAAAGCCGATGCCGATCGGGATAAAGACCTTATGCCAGTCCGCGCGGATCACAAGAAGGCCGAGGAACGCAATGACCAGCACGATGTACAAAAGGATCCCGAGCATCAGGAAGATCCAGAACCAGTAGGAATAATGATAGCAGTAGGTTCTGACCACCATCTCAAAGCCTTCGGGATGCACCTCGTCTTCATGCTCGTTCCCATAGATCGAAATGTCCGTTTTCTCCCCGATCGAATCGACCGTCAGGGTCAACGTCATCGGCTCGCCGAGATGCCCCAGATTCTGCTCCGGGAAGGGGACGTTAAAATAATGCACATCCTCATCCGTCGGCAGATTTTTATCCATGTTGACGACGTCTTCAAGGTCCAAAGTCGCCTTTCCGAGCTCTTCCTGTGTATCCGTATTTTTCACGGAAAGAGAAAGCTTTCCCTTGTTCTTATCCGTGTTGCTGTATAGCTCCACGCCGATCCCGAGCATCTGGTCTTCCGGGAAGATCACGTCTTCCGACAGGACCATCCCCTCGGTCAGTTGGAAGCGCTCCGTGTCGTCCGTGACCGGGATCACCTCTTTGGTGTAGATATCCTCCATCCGGGGATGGATCTCGTTTCCGTAGACCACAAACATCCCCACGACAAAAAGCCCCGTCAATATCAGGAGCTGGATCAGATGTTTCCGTTTGAAGTTTTCTTTTAATGCTCTGATCATTCGACCGGTCCGGCCAGGCGGTTCATCGCCGAGAACATGGCGCGGATCGTGGCGCGGGTGATATTCCCGGAAACCCCGACGCCGAACGTTGTGCGGCCGGTTCTTTCATCGCGCATTTCGATATATGCGGCCGCCTTCGCGTGAGACCCTTCGGAAAGGGCATGCTCCCAGTAGTTGTTCACGGTGATCTCCAGTCCCTCGATCTGTGAAACAACCGCGTTCTTCACCGCGTCCACAGGTCCGTTTCCGACTGCTTCCGCCATCATCTCCTCTCCCTTGTATTTAAACCGCAGCACTGCCTCGGCAGTGTCGTTATCTTCTCCCTCACTGATCTTCGCCTTCAGGAATTCATACGGCCAGTTCAGATCCAGATACTGCGCACGGAAATTGTCCATGATGACCGAGGGCGCGATCTCCCCGCGCTCTTCGGAGAGCTTCTGGATCACATCCGCGAACTCTCTCTGCATTTCCTTCGGCAGAGTATACCCATAGGACTGCTCCATAACAAAGGCCACGCCGCCCTTGCCGGACTG
>JAEEGH010013617.1_pt1 | contig 18008 bp, 10 predicted proteins | sample 9134181 | NCBI WGS metagenome assembly JAEEGH01 (sample SAMN16246544, study PRJNA631951) | gut metagenome | biome: gut microbiome; feature: rumen; material: DP-attached | host: Bos | place: Iran: Karaj | collected 2018-10 | reverse complement strand
GAGCTGTACTCGGACACGCCCAGGAAGCCGGACTTGCGGTTAAGGATGGTGGACATCTCGTCGGGGGTGACGCCCAGCTTGTTCTCCAGATAAATGACGGCGTTCGCGTCGATGTTGCCCACGCGGGTGCCCATGATCATGCCCTCGAGCGGGGAGAAGCCCATGGAGGTGTCCACGCACTTGCCGTTCTGGATGGCGCAGATGGAGCTGCCGGCGCCCAGGTGGCAGGTGATGATCTTGCTGTTTTCCAGGTCGATGCCCGCAAGCTTGGCGCCCACGCCGGCGACGAACTGGTGGCTGGTGCCGTGCGCACCGTAGCGGCGGACGCGGAACTTCTCGTAATACTGGTACGGAAGGCCGTACATGTAGGCGTAAGCCGGCATCGTCTGATGGAAGGCGGTGTCGAAGGTCACGACCTGCGGGACGGTCGGAAGGACGGCCTGCATGGCGTGGATGCCCAGGAGGTGAGCCGGGTTGTGAAGCGGGGCGAAGTCGCTGCAGAAGGCGATCTTCTCCAGGACGTCGTCGTCCACGAGGACGGAGCCGGAGAAGAAGTCGCCGCCCTGGACGATGCGGTGGCCGACCGCCTCGATGTCTTCGAGGGAGGACAGGACGCCCGTCTCCGGATCGGTGAGGGCGTCGAGAATGAGCTGCATGCCCACCTTGTGGTCGGCGATGGGAACGTCCTTCACGATCTTTTCGCGGCCGGCCGGGGCGTACTGGAGAATGCCCGCGGGAAGGCCGATCTTCTCGGCGATACCTTTCGCGATGATGTCAAAGACATCGTCGTTTTTCATGTCGAGGAGCTGATACTTGATGGAAGAACTTCCGCAATTGATGACGAGGATGATCATAAGTATAAATCTTTAATTAATATTCGGTCAATCCTTGCAAAGTTAATAAAATAATCCCTATTTTCGCAATAGAAAAGACGGAAATGGCGGGGCGGGAGAGCATAGAGGCGTTGGCGGTCCATTTCACGGCCGGAGTCGCGGCCGGGACGCTTCTCCTGCGTCTTCCCGCGAACCTTTCCGTCCTCGCCAGCAGCCTCCTCTTCACCCTCGCCGCCCTGGTCATCATCCTCCTGAAAACGAACCGCTCCGGACTTCTGTTCCCGGCATTCCTGCTGCTGGGCGCTTTCTGCGCTTTCACCGAAGCATTTCCCGGCGCGGAGACGACGACCTTTCTGGAGAGACGGACATCGGCATGGGCGGACGGGCTGCGAGGGTTCATCGACAGCATCCCTTTCCCGTCCGAGGGCACGGCTCCCCTGCTGAAAGCGCTCCTGACGGGCGACCGGAGCGGACTGCCGCGGGACACGGTCCGGGTGTTTCGGGAAAGCGGAGGGGCGCACTTGCTGGCCCTGTCGGGGCTGCACATCGGCATCCTCTATCTCCTGCTGTCCAAACTCCTGTGGCCGCTCGGAAACAGCCCGCGCGCCCGACGTGTCCGATACGTGCTGATCCTGCTGTCCGCCGGCCTTTTCACCCTGATGACCGGGGCCTCCCCTTCCATCGTCCGGGCCTTCCTGTTCATCTTCCTGACCGAAACCGCCCGAATCTCCGGACGGCCGCGGGACCCCATCCGCATTCTCACCACGGCGCTCCTGATCCAGCTTGTCATCACCCCGTCATCCATCTCCTCTGTCGGCTTCCAGCTCTCTTATCTGGCCATGACGGGCATTTTCCTGCTGTATCCGATCCTGGAAGCCTGGTATCCGAAAGGACTCCGCTTCGACCCGGTCCGGAAGATCTGGCAGGCCGCCGCGCTGTCTATTTCATGTCAGGCATTTACCGGTCCCCTCGCCTGGTTCCGGTTCCACACCTTTCCGACTTACTTTCTGCTGACGAATCTCCTGGCGATGCCAGTCACCACGCTCCTGATGGGCTCCGCCGTAACTACGCTCGCTTTCCGGAGCATCGGTTTCCGCTCCGGTCTCTTCATCCGGGCCACGGACGCCCTGGCGGGCCTTCTTGTCCGGATCCTGGAAACTATTTCGTCAATGTGAATCCCGGAGAAGCCCACTCCGCCATGGAGCCGTCCTCCGCCGTGAAGACCAAATACCCTTCCACACCGTCCAGACCCTGGAGAAGCTCACGCGCGGCATCCGGACCGACGACCATGCACCAAGTCGCCAGGGCGTCCGCATCGGCCGCGCCGTCCGGACATACCACGGTGGCACTCAGCAAGTTATGCTGGACGGGATAACCGCTGCGCGGGTCGATGGAATGCGCATATTTGCGGCCGTCCCGGACATAGTACTTGCGGTAATTGCCGGACGTCACGATGCCGGCGCCGGCACCGGAGGAAGACCAGACTCCGTTCAGATCGGCGCCCAATTCGTCGGTTCCGTCGGTCGGGCGGTCAACAGGCCGGTCCACGCCCACGTTCCACGGGCGGCCGGAAGGATTGCGCCCGTCACACCAGATTTCGCCGATGTCCACCAGCATGTCTTTCGCGCCGATGGAATACAGATAAGCCGCCACCAAATCGCAGGAATAACCCTGCGCAATGGCGTTGTAATTCAGGACAACCGGAGCATCGGTCCCGTCCAGACGGAGGTCGGCCGTCGACAGAAGTCCATCCGCCCGCGGCGTCATGACCGGCTTGAGCAACCGCATCCCGCAGGATGCTTTGATCGCCGCCACCGCCTCATCAGAAGGCATCTCCCCCGACTTGAACCCAAACCCCCAGGCGTCGAACAACGGTCCGGCAGCGAAATCAAGCGTTCCGGACGAACGTTCGTACCAGCCGTACGCCACCCGGTACATCTCCAGAAACAGTCCGTTCGGCCGGACAGCCTCTCCGGCATTGAACCGCGACAGCAGGGAGGCTTTGTTATAGCCGGACAAAGTCGTGTCGATGCGGGTCAGGATGGCCTCCACCGAATCCCGGATCTCCTCCGGAGGCGTCCGGACTCCTTTCAGATTGACTTTCACGGCGTAAACGCCGCCCTGGGCATGCCCGGAAATCTGAATGAAGCGGTCCCGTTCTCCGCAAGCGGACAGGAGCAGCGCGGCAAGGAGGGCGAGGACTGTTTTTTTCATCTCAGACGGTGGTTGCGGCAAGATAGTTGCACAAAATTAAGATTATTTCACGATATTTGCAGATTGAATACGAAAATTCATTTATGAAGAAACGCTTTTTGCTTTATACAACCCTGCTCCTGGCCGTTTTCACCGCCTTTTCCTGCAAGAAAGACGAGGAAGAGACCGAGATCAAACCCTCCCTGTACGGGGTTGAATTCGACATCCCTACTTTCGCCCGTCCCGAGGATCAGATCACGCTGGTTCCCTACGGCGTCTATACCGGAGACGGAAAGGAGATCGAGAAAATCCAGTACAAGTGGCGGATCAACGGCGGCGAGTATTCGGACCCGATGGACAGCTTCGTCCTCAAGAATCTGCAGGTGGGCAACTACACCGTGTCCTGCCAGGCTTCCGACCCGGACAACAACTACTACGCCACCTCCGTCAGTAAGACCCTCATCGTCATCGACCCCGCCCTCGGGAAAACGCTGACCGGCACCGGCATCTCCACCGCTGACGACCATATCTACGACGCCCGCGGCAAGGCCGGCGAAAGCGAGTACTACTACCAGCATGTCGGCGACCTGGACTGGTTCCGCAACAACCTCGCCTGGACCGGCGCCGGCATCGCCTATGAGAACGCCGACGTCACCTCCTTCCCCCTCGGCCGTTTCTACACCTGGGACGAAGCCATGACCGCCTGCCCCGACGGCTGGCGTCTTCCGACTGACGAAGAATGGGCCTCCCTGGGAACCGAGGCCGGTCCCCTTCTGTGCGACGCCTATCTGAACGGCAAGAAGATGTGGGAATACTGGCCCGACGTGCCCCATACGAACACCCTGGCGCTGGCCGTCATTCCCGCCGGCTACGTGCTGCCCGCCATCACCACGCCCACCTTCAAGCGCCTCTACAGCTACGCCGCCTTCTGGACCGCCACGGTCTCCCCGACGGACAGCCGCCTGGCCGCCTACCGCTACATCCACGCGGAAGAGAACGAAGTACGCTCCACATACGGCGAAAAGGGCTCGCTGGCCCTTTCCGTACGTTGCGTGCGCTGATATGTGACTGGGAAGGATCTACCTCAGATCCGTAATGATAAACGAATCCGGAAGCGATTTCACATCCAAGGTGAAGTCGCTTTTTCCTTGCTTGTCCAGAAAGACGATGTTCTTCAGGACGAAGCGGGCGGAGGTTTCCTCGTCCAGGACGAGCGTCACGTCCAGGGAGTTGGCGGAGGAGGCGTTGACCCGGATCCTGTCCATATAAGACTTGTAGGAGCTGATGAAGAGGGCCGGGTTGGTGAAGAGGTCCTCTTTGGCCACCTTCTCGATCAGCACTTCCTCCGCGGCACGGTCCATGCTCCAGCGGGTGGCGCCGTCGCTGCGGACTTCCAGGCCGAGGCCGGAAAGCAGGTAGGCGTTGTCTTCCACGGTGACATCGCCGTCGGTGATCTGCGTCATCGGCTTGCCGCCCTGGGAAAGGCTGTAGGTATAGTGAAACTTCACCCGGTGGTCCGGAACGCGGTCCAGCAGGGGGATGCTTCCCTGCGCGAAGGCGCAGAGGGAAAGCAGAGTGGCCATGAGGCCCGTTACGATTCTTTTCATGACTCTCCGTTCAAAAAGTGGCTCAGGATCTGGTCCAGTTCGTTGAAGTCCTTCACCAGAACCTCGCGCGGCTTGGAGCCGTTCTGCGGTCCGACGATGCCGGCGGCTTCGAGCTGGTCCATCACTCTTCCTGCTTTTGCATAACCCATGCCAAGCCGACGCTGCAAGTCGGAAGTGGAGCCTCGCTGGCTGGTGACGATGAGGCGGGCGGCCTCCTCGAAGCGCTCGTCGATCTGCTTCATGTCCACCATGCCGCCACCGCCTTCCTCTCCTTCGGCCGGGGCCGGTTCGGGCAGATAATACGGAGTATTGTAAGATTTCTGATAGCCGATCTGGCTTCCGACGGCCTTCGTCAGGTCCGAGATCTCGTCATTGCCGATGAAGGCGCACTGAATGCGCTCCATTTCCACGCCGCTGTACAGCAGCATGTCGCCGCGGCCGATGAGCTTGTCGGCGCCCGGCTGGTCCAGGATGGTGGCCGAGTCGATACGGGAGGTCACGCGGAAAGCGATGCGCATCGGGAAGTTCGCCTTGATGAGGCCGGTGATGACGTCCACGGTCGGACGCTGGGTCGCGAGAATTACGTGCATGCCCGCCGCACGGCCCTTCTGGGCCAGACGGATGACGGAGGTGGTGATGCTCCGGGCGACGGCCTTGGATTCCGGGCCGGCGCCGACCGACATCGTCAGGTCCGCGTACTCGTCGATGACGACGACGATATACGGGAGGAAATGATGGCCGTCGGTAGGCAGCAGATGACGGTCGCGGTACTTGTCATTGTACAGCTTGATGTTGTTCACGCCCGCCTTGTTCAGGAGGGTGTACCGGTCGTCCATCTCCACGCACAGGGACTGGAGCACAGCCGCCGCGCTCTTGGCGTTCTTGACGATGGCCTGGTCCATTTCATCCTGGGCGTCCGCCGCATTCGGAAGGACGGCCAGGTAATGGTTGATGAGTCTCGCGTAGGCGGAGAACTCCACCATCTTCGGGTCGATGAACACGAACTTCAGCTCCGAAGGATGCTTGGAGTACAGCAGGGAGGACACGATGACGTTCAGGCCCACGGACTTGCCCTGTTTCGTGGCGCCCGCGACCAGCAGGTGCGGCGCGTCGGCCAGGTCGAACACCTTGACCTTCTGGGAGATGGTATAGCCGATGGCGACGGGCAGTTCCGCCTTGCTCTCCCGGAAGGAATCGTCGTTCAGAAGCTGCTTGAGCGGAACGATGGAGGCGGTGTCGTTCGCCACCTCGATGCCGACGGAGTCCGACAGGGTGACGATGCGGACGCCCTTCGCATTCAGCGAAATGGCGATGTCGTCCTGCAGGGTTTTGATGGAGGCGATCTTCACGCCCGGGGCGGGATACACTTTATACAGGGTGACGGTCGGGCCGACGATGGCCGTGACGTCCTTGACCTGGATCTTGTAGCTCGCGAGGGTCGCGCGGATCTTGTTGTTGTTGCGGTTCAGTTCGTCCTGGGACACCTCGTGGCGCGCATTGGCATAGTCACCGAGGATGTCCAACGTCGGGAACTTGTACTTGGGGAGTCCTCCGTTGGCTGGATCCAGGCGGTTGTCGATGCGCGGAAGCGGTTCCTTGACGGTCTGGTCCAGGGTGTCATCCGTCTGGACGGTAAAGGTGCCATCCCCTTCCTGACCGGTATTATCCACTACGGGAGCAGGCTCGGGTGTCACGACGGGAGCGACTACGGCAGGCACCGGCTCGGGTTCGGGCTCAGGCACGGGTTCCGGGAAAAAGACAGGAGCGGACCGTTGTCTCGGAGCAGGCTCGGGGTCCGGTTCCGGCTCAGCCTCCGGTTCTTCCTCTTCCTCCCCGGCTTCCTCCTCCGCCAAACGACGGAAGCCGCCCGTGATGAAATAGAACCACAGACCGGCCAGCGCCAGCAGCGCCAGGGACGTGACGATGGTTCCCACGAGGTTGACGCACGAATCCACCACGCCGGCGCCGGCGCGGCCGCCGAGGCCGCTGCCGAAGAGCGTGTCCCACCCGGCAATACGGCTTACCAGGGCGAGAATCCAGGATCCGAGGAAAGTGCCCGTCAGCGCATAGACGAACCACTTGCCCAGCCGAATCCGAAGCTTGGGGAACGCCCGGCTGAGGGTCCAGGCCACCAGCAGGGCGACGATTCCCAGAGCGGCCAGACCGAAACTGCGGGTCACCAGGAAATGTCCCCAGCGGAAGCCCAGCTTGGAGCTGGCGTTGTGCACGGGGACGTCGCTTTCCAGCAGGGACGGTTCCGACAGAAGGCTCGCGTCCTGTTTCCAGGTGAAGAAATAGGAGCCCACCGCAATGGCGGTGAACAGGGTAAAGACACCCAGCAGGACAGCCGCGACGATCCGGTATTCGGACCGCCGCTTTTCATCAAGTTCAGACCAGAATGCGAAGGGGCTTTTCAGTTTCATTTCTTCTTTCCGTTCTTCTTGAAGTTGACCCACTGCTTCTTTCCGCCGCTGCCGCCGCCCCGGTTGAATCCCATGTTCATCCCGGGCCGGGAGTAGTTCGCGTTCGCGTCAATCTTGGACAGCTCCAGGCCTTCCGGAACGGTCACGCGGCCGCCGGAAAGACGTTCGATGTCGGCGAAAATAGTCTCGTCAGCCACGGTGTCCTTGTTCCAGATCAGGTACTGCTGGCGCATGTAGATGGCCAGGGACCGGATCATCGCGGTCTTCACCTCCCCTTCCGGCTCGCTGGCGATCAGGTCGATGATGCTCTCGATGTTGCGGCCGTAATGACGGGCCTTGATGGGCTTCGTGTTCAGCGGAATCTTCTCCGGACGGCTGTTGATGACCTCCGGCTGCGGCGCGGGATAGGGCGCGTCGATGTCGAGGTCGTAACCGGCGATCATGTACAGGTGGTCCCAGAGTTTCTGTTCGAAGTTCTCCTGCTGATGCACCTGGGGATTCAGGCTCTCCATCACCTTCACGATGGCGCGGGCCTGCTCCGACCGCTTCGCGCGGTCTTCGACGGCCTTCATCTGCTCGACCATCTTCAGGACGTTGCGCCCGTATTCCGGCATCGCCAGTTTCTCGACTTCGGTATTATAGTACAGCTTGATGGTATTCTCGTTCGCTTCCATTCTACTCAGACATTTCGTATAGCACGCAAAGATAATGAAAAAACCGCACACCAAAAACTTAAACTTCCACGAATTCGTCTGTTCCGTTTTCGCGGATGTACCAGAGCGTTCCGGAGACGGAGGCGTGGCCGAGGGCGCGGTAGGCGTCCACATAGGAACGGACTTGCGTGACGTGCTCCGCATCCGGCTTTCCGAACTTGTAGTCGATGATGAGGGCGGAGCCGTCGGGCCGCAGGACGACGCGGTCCGGGCGGAGTTCCGTTCCGTCCGCGCCGATGAGCGGAGACTCGTTCAGGATGCGGACATCTTCCGTCGCAAACCAGCCGCGCGCAGCCACGGAGGCGATTTCGGCCTCCAGAAAATGGACGGTGCGGTCCCGGTCCTCCCGCGGGAGTTCTCCGGCATCGACCGCGCGGTCCACGGCGCGGGGCAGGTCGCCGGGCACCGAGACGGAAGCCAGGATGTCGTGCAGTACGAGACCGCGGAGACGGTTGGAAGCGTCGGGGCCGACGAGTCCGTCCGGACCGAAATAGTCGGCCGCGTCGCGGCTGAACTCCAGTCGGCCGCGGTTCCCCGCGGGGAAGGACGGATACCCTGTCTCCAGCGGAGCGGCCGGACTCGCCTTCCGTTCCATCGACCCGAAGTCATACATCGTTCCGGTGTGGAAATCCTGTGTTCCGACAAAGCCGTACAGGACCTGGGACAGATCCTTCCAGTCCACCGGATCCCCTCTTCTCACAGCGTCCATCATTTTTTGGGACGGTGTCTGCGCAATCACCTTCAGCCCGTATTTCGCCCGGGTGAGGGCCACGTAGAAGACGTTGATGTTGTCGATGGCCTGGAGCTTCCGCTCCTGCAGGTAGTCGTCCGCGAACAGCGTGTTCTCGCTGTTCTGGCTCAGCGTCACATGGTATACCCCGTCGGCGAAGTCCTCCAGCGGCGTGTCCTTCACTTTCGGGCGGCACCAGTAGGACGAGCCCTTGTACAGGGTGACTTTTTCCGCGAACGGGAAGATCACATACGGGAATTCCAGTCCCTTGGACTTGTGAACGGTGAGCACGCGGACGGAAGAGCCGGCCGCGGGGGAAGCGATCTTGGGGTCGGATTCACCCCAGTCGCGCAGGAAGGAGGCGAGGTCGTTCCCGTGGGAGGAGGTCCAGTCCAGCAGACAGTCCATGAAGGACTGGATGTAAGGGACTTCCGCATCGAACGTATCCGGATCGGCATTCCGGAGATCGCGGAGCAGCGACTCCGCCAGGTCCGTGAGCGAATGGTAATGCTCCGGGATCCGGATGTCCATCGACCGGGCCAGGAAACCGGCCACGGACGCATGCCCCTCCGTATCGGGCGCATCCACCAGCGAGAGCTGGGACACCAGCCGCCGGACGGTCACGGAGGACTTGATGTACAGGGAATCGTCGGACACGACGGGAATGCCCTCGGACACGAGCCGGGCGGCGATTTCCGAACCTTCCAGATTGCCCCGGACGAGAACCGCGACGTCCCCGTAACGCCCGCCGGCGTCAATCACTTCCCGGATGGAAGCGACGATCTCATCCATCTGGGCGTCAAAGCCGTCACAGAAACGGACATCGACGGAGCCGTCCGCCGGGTCTTTGAAACGGACCTTCTGCTCCACATCCTCATAAATCCGCCGGATTTCATCCCCGCCGAGGAGCCGGTCCAGCTCCGCCGCCGCAAAGGGGAAAAATCGGTTGTTGAATTCCACGATGGCACGACAGGTGCGGTGATTCTCCAGCAGGGTGTTCTCAGAGCCGGGCAGCAGACCGAAATCCTCCCGGACGCGGGAATCCAGCAGACGCCAGTCGGACCCGCGCCAGCGGTAGATGGACTGCTTCACATCCCCCACGATGAGATTGTCAAACCCGCCGGCCTCGCTGTTCAGGAGCAGCGGATAGAAGTTCTCCCACTGGATCAGGGACGTGTCCTGGAACTCGTCCAGCAGGAAATCCTCGAAGCGGACGCCCAGTTTCTCATAGACGAACGGGGCGTCGGAACCGTCGATGATGCCTTTCAGGATGGTGTTGGAGTCATCGATGCTGATGACGTTCTTCTCCTTCTGAACTTCCTCGAACGACTTCCGAAGCTCGCCGGCGATGCCCAGCGCATAGATCTGTTTTTTAATGATTTCGGCCGTCCCGTATTGCCGGAAACGGTCGTCGAACAGGGTGCAGAAGGCATTCAGCGGCCCTTCCAGGTCACCCTCCAATTCCAGGCGCAGATGATCCTTGGCCCGGGCAAACCACTGGGAAGAGTCCTTCGCCCGTCTCAGGAAAGCGGGCTTAGGCGGGGCAATCTTCGCATTCTGATCCAGTTCACGATAGTCGTACAGAGCGGTCAGGAATCCCTTATAGCTGGCGGCCGGAGACACCCGGTGCCGGTCGAGAACGTCCAGGACAGCCCGGGCCGCATCCTCCACCTCCTGCCGGAAGTTCCGGATCAGGTCGTCACATCCCTTCCGGATCTCCTTCAGGTGCTCCTTCGAATAGGCGCTTTCCTCGTCGATTCCGTACCGGCGGACGGCTTCGGCGTGATCCGTCGACTTCAGGTTCAAGGCCATCTCCTTGAGCGGAGGCTCCAGGTCGAAGCGGCCGCCGCGTTCGAGATCGGCTTTCACGTTGTCGGTGAGCCATTTCAGGAGGCGGTTGTCGTTCTCGGTCAGGTTGTCCAGAATCCGGTCCACGCTCTCATCCACGAGGGCGGCCTTGTCCAGCTCCACCTGATAGGAGGAGAACTGCCCGATTTCACGGGAGAAGGCGCGCAGCGTCTGCTGGAAGAACTTGTCGATGGTGGACACGGCGAAGGAGGAATAGTCGTGCAGGATGCCGCTGAGCTGGTCGGAAGCGCGTTTTTTCAGGGCTTCCGCCGTCGGGAACAGCGCCGGCACGAAATCCTTGTAATAGTTTGATTTCTCCGGGGTCACGGCCAGGACGAAGAGTTCTTCCAGGATGCGGCTTTTCATCTCGTCGGTGGCCTTGTTGGTGAAGGTCACGGCCAGGATATGGCGGTAGGCCTGCCGGTCCTTCTTCGTCAGGAGCAGGCGGATGTATTCGCGGGCCAGGTTGTAGGTCTTTCCCGAACCGGCGGAGGCTTTCAAAATCTGGATCATCGGCCACAAATCATCTTGAAATCACAGTAACTGCAGGTGGATCGCTCCTCCGTGCGGCGGAAGGGAACGGACGGGTCCGTCATTTCGGCGAGGAGATCCTTGAGACGCTCGCGGGTCAGGCGGGTGAATTCGGCGCTCTGCGGACGGTCTTCCAGCGGCTTGGTGAACAGGCTGGAGACCGAGTAGATGGAGTTGACCACCGGCCGGCCCCTGAACTCCTCCCGCTCCTGCGCCAGAAGGCCGTAGATGAACAGCTGGAGGGCGATTTTCGGCCGTTCCTTGTTCGACGGGCCGAAGATTTTGTCCACCACCGCCGCGGCATTTTCGTCGGTGATGTCGATGTCGTCCTGCATCACCTTCCCGGTCTTGTAGTCCACGATGCGGACTTCGTCACCGAGATAACTGTCGATGCGGTCGGCGAAACCCTTGATCTTGAAGCCTTCGAACAGGCAGGTCATCTTCCTTTCCATGAGCTGCATGCGGAAGCCCTCCGACCCGGACCGGACCAGCAGCTCCTTGTCATGTTTCAGGGTCTGGAGGACATACTCGACGATGACTTCCTCCACGACGAGGTCGCGGCCGGAGACATCGACCGTCTTCATCTCCTCGAGGATAAGGCTCCGGACCAGGTCCTTGAGACCCTTCCGGTCCCCGATCATCCGGTCCAGTTCCGCCGCCGTCACGACGGGCAGCGGTTTGTACAGCTGATGCATCGCATTGTGATACACCCGCCCCAGGCTGCCGGCGTCCAGCGCCTCGAGCACCTCTTCTTCACTCTCGAGACGCTTGACGAAGGAGTAGTAAAACTTGGCCGGACAGTACAGGTAACTCTGGAGGGAGGATGCGGACAGCTCCCCGTTCCGGATGGTGTCGATGTCCTCCTGCTTTTTTTGGATCACGTCCGCCTCGGGCGTCAGCCGCATCCGGGCGGTGGCGGCGAAGCGTTCCAGCGGCACGCGGAAATGATACTCCAGCTGCTTCACATAGCGGCTCTCCTCCCCCGTCTTGAGGCCTTCCGTACGACTGTCACAGACCAGCCAGACGTGTTCCGCCCGCTGAATCAGCCGGTAGAAATAATAGGCCCATACGCTGTCCTGGTACTCGAAGGTGGGCAGGCCGAACCCCTTGCGGAGTTCCGGCGGGACGAAGGACGGATTCGAGCTCCGGCGCGGGAACGTTCCCTCGTTCGCGGAGAAGAGGACGACATTCCTGAAATCCAGCGCACGCGTTTCCAGCGGGCCCATCACCTGCAGTCCCCGCAGCGGTTCGCCCCGGAACGGAACAGATTCGCCGGAGAGCAGTTCGTCCAGCAGACGGAGCCAGGTGGCGGGAAGCACGTCCAGGTCGATGTCGCCGATCAGGTTCAGCGACTGCATGCAACGCTTCGCGAAGTCCAGCTCCAGCAGCATCTCCTCCACGCCGCGGAGTTTCCAGCCCACATAGCTGACGATGTCGGAAAGGTATCGCACGATCCGGCGGTTCTGTCCGGCGGAAGCCTCCCCGGGCCGGGTGACGACCGGCCGGAACACCAGGTCCAGCAACGGCCCGCCGGCCAGGTCCCCCTGCGGGATATAATACTTCGCCCCAGTCTTGACGGCCTGGACGACCTTCTCCTCCTCCGGCGTCAGGACAGCGCGGAACAAGCTGTTGGAGAAGATGGAGCGGACTTCCCGATGGTAGAAGTACCAGCCGTCGGCCTTTTCCCGAAGACGCTGCTGCATGGAAGCGACGGAAGAAACCAGGGAGTAAACGGCGCCTCCCGTCAGCGGGCAGCCCATCGTCACGTTGATGTGGTCGTATTCCGGCGGAATGGAGTTCAGCAGGGACATCAGGAGGTTCTCGTCGGGAAGGATGAAGGCCGTCTCCACGGGGTTTTCCGTGTTGCAGCGCTCCAGAATGGCCGGGGCGAGCTTGGTCTGGCCCACGGAGGAAGGGACGCTGACGACATGGAAGGACGGCTGCCCGAGGCCGTCCGGATCCGGCTGGAACGCATTCGGGAAGTCGCGGACGTTGTCCTTCATGAACGCCGAAGACTTGTTGGCGGGGTCGCGCACGGCTTCGGACACATAGTCCCAGCAGAACTCGGCGATGCCGGCATCGCGCAAGCGCCGCAGAACCGTCTTCTCGCATTCGTTCAAGGCGTTCAGGCCTACGAACACGTATCGGGAAACCTCCGGGAAGACATCCGACAGGACATCCGCCGCAGACATTCCATCTTTAAGGCGCTCCGCGAGATCGCGGTACACCATGCCCTCATAGGCCATTCCCTTTTCATGAAGTTGCTTCCGGAAACCCGCATAGAGCGGATACAGGATGTTCCACACCTGGAGGAAACGGCCCTTCACCGACTTGTCGTCCCCTTCCAGGCGGACGGTAAGCCGGCCCGTGTGGTCACGGAAATGCGAGACGAAGTGCCGGACGGCCTCCCGCTGCCTGTCGGACAGGTGGCTGTAGTCGTCCTGGATGCTTTTGAAGTCCGCCACGTCGGTGAACAGGTTCTTCGCGTCCACAAGGAACTTGTCCACATCGTCGAAGTCCCCCAGGATGACTTCGCCCCAGAAGATGAACTCGTCCAGCGGTTCGGCCTTCGGACAGACGGCCTTGTAGGACCCGTACAGTTCCAGCAGCAGCCGGATGCGGTCCGACACCTCTCCGCCGTAGACACGGCAGAAGAAATCATTGATGGTCAATGACATCGGCGCGTGCATAGGCGTGTCCGCCCCCGTCTCCCGAAGGACGTCTCCGAGGTACTTCCGGAAGAAAGCGGCCGACCGCCGGTTCGGGAAGATGAAGCACGTGTTCTGTATGTCCGTCGCCAGATAGTGAGCAGCGACCTGTTTCAAAAATGGAATCATGCTGCAAATATATACTCCCGATTTGCCAGAATATTGCACATGGCGGAAGTTTTCTTTTCAAAGATACATCTTTTCACAGGCTGTTGCAAGTGATGCGGATTATTCGTATCTTTGTAATTAGAAAAATTCCAAACAACACTAAAAGGATACTGATCATGAAAAAGAAATTCAGATGTCTCGTCTGCGGCTATGTCTACGAAGGTGAGAACCCGCCCGCAGAGTGCCCCGTGTGCCACGCCAAGGCCGAAAAGTTCGTTGAAATCAAAGAAGAGGCCGGCAAGCCCATGTGGGCCTGCGAGCACGAGCTCGGCGTCGCCAAGGGCTGCGACCCGGAGGTCTGGGCCGGTCTGCAGGATCACTTCACCGGCGAATGCTCGGAAGTGGGCATGTACCTCGCAATGAGCCGTCAGGCGGAGCGTGAAGGCTATCCGGAAATCGCCGACGCCTTCAAGCGCTACGCCTTCGAGGAGGCCGACCACGCCGCCCGCATCGCCGAACTCCTCGGCGAAGTCGTCTGGGACACCAAGACGAACCTCAAGAAGCGCTACGAAGCCGAAGCCGGCGCCTGCGAAGGCAAGCTCGCCATCGCCACCCGCGCCAAGCAGCTCGGCTACGACGCCATCCACGACACCATCCACGAAATGGCCAAGGACGAAGCCCGTCACGGCGCCGGCTTCCTGGGCCTCTACAACCGCTTCTTCAAGAAGTAAGCGCGGATTGGAACAGAAACACTACCCTTGCGAGAACTGCAAGTTCCGGGCGCATTATGACAAGAACCCCAAATCGGTCCTGGGCCGGTTCTGGCGGTGGCACATCAATTTCTGCCCGGGATTCAAGGCGTTCTTCACGCATCAGGACGAGGAGACGAAGGCCGCGCTCCGGGAGAAGTATGATTTCCGGAAGTATCTGTAAACAGATTTCTCGACTTCGCTCGAAATGACAATAGGAGACCTTCGAAAGGGTCTCCTATTTCCCCATCACGAACAACAGCTCCGCTCCGTTACGAATGTCTTCGTAGCGGAGCGTTGTTCCTTTCAGGCGCACGCCGTTCAGGTAGACGGCCTTGACATGGACATTCTGCGGGGTCCAGTTCTTCGTGCGGACCCGGAGGAGGCCGCCGTCGGAAAGACGGACGGTGACGCCTGGAAGGCAGGGCGAGCCCAGTTCATACTCGTTTCCGCCGGGGCATAAAGGATAGAATCCCAGGCAGTTGAAGATGTACCAGGCGCTCATCTGGCCGCAGTCGTCATTGCCGCTCAGGGAATCCGGTTTGTTTCCATAGAAATGGTCGGCGACGTAGCGGACCCATTTCTGGCAGTCCTCCGGCTTCCCCAGCTTGTTATACAGGTACAGCACATGATGGCAGGGCTCGTTGCCGTGCCAGTAGCCGCCGATGCGGCCCCAGATGTCATGGGCGCCGGGAATGTCGTCGCTCATCTCGATCCGGAACATGTTGTCCAGCCTCTCGCGGAGGAACTTTTTCCCGGCGATGGCCATGTAATCCTCGAAGGCGTGCGGCACCGTCCAGGTATACTGCATCGTGAATCCTTCGGTGATGTCGCCCCAGCCGTTGTCCGACCCCGGACCTTCATAAGCAATGTCGGAGAAAGGCGTCCGCCAATTGCCCTTGGAATCCCGGCCACGCATGTACAGGGTCTCCGGGTCGATCAGATTCCGATAATTGCGGCTCCTTGCGAGGAAAAACTCGTAATCCTCCTCGTGCCCCAGCAGCTTCGCCGCCTGGGCGATGCACCAGTCGTCATAGGCATACTCCAGCGTCTTGGACACGGACTCCATCTCCTTGTCGAAGGGGACATAGCCCAGCTCCGTGTACTCCGGCAGGCAGTCGTAGTTCGGGTTGGTCGCCGTCGTTTTCATGGCCTGGAAGGCCCGCTCGTAGTCAAAGCCCTGCACGCCCTTCATCATCATGTCGGCCAGGACGGAGACGGCGTGATAGCCGATCATGCACCAGGTTTCGCCCCCGTAGAAGGACCAGATGGGCAGCATCTTTTCCGCGCTCTTGTCGTAATGCTCCAGCATGGAGTTCGCGAGGTCCGCCTGCAACGGCTTGTTCACAAGGTTCAGAAGCGGATGGAAAGCGCGGTAGGTGTCCCACAGGGAGAAAGTCGTATAGTTCGTGAAACCCTCGGCCGTGCCGATGGTGCCGTCATGCCGCCGGAAGCGCCCGTCGATATCCTGGAACAGGAACGGATGCAGAGCGGTGCGGTAAACGCTGGTATAGAAGGTTTCCTTCTCCTCCTCGGTACAGGAAGGGTCCAGCTCATAGCGGGAGAGTTCCGCCTCCCAGAGGGCCTCCGCCTCGCGACGGACGGTGTCGAAGTCCTTACCCTCAATCTCCGTAAGATTCCGGAGGGCCCCGTCGATGCCTGTCGCTGACACGGCCACATGGACATTGACCTGCTCCCCGGCGGAGGTCGGGAACATCACGCATGCCTGGATGCCGGTGCCCCAGGTCTCCAGGGAACTGCGGAAACGGCTGGTGTTGTAGATGACCGGCTTTCCTTCCCTCAGAATCAGGAAATCTTTGACGGGACGGTCGAAGCGGGCCGCGAAATACACATGCCGGTCGGGATTCCAGCCGTTGACGATCTTGCTGCCGACGATGGTATGATCGTCCAGCAGCCGGACCGTGGACCAGACGCACTTCCAGCGCAGGGTGTGCCCCAGGTCGATCATCACGAACGAGGAGTCGCACGCCGGATAGGTGAAACGCAGCACGCCGCTGCGGGAAGCCGCCGTCATCTCCGCCCGGGTGCCGTAGTCGCTCAGTTCCACGGTATAGTACCCCGGACCCGCCGACTCGGTGTCGTGGCTGAAGCGGGACCGATAGCCCGAATCCGGGTCCTCATCGGTCCCGGTGGCGGACTTGACGGCGCCCGTTCCCGGGACGAACAGGAAATCCCCGAGGTCCGGAATGCCCGTGCCGCTCAGGTGCGTCAGGCTGAAGCCCATGATCGTGGGCTTCGTGTACTTATAGCCCGCCGCGACATCATAGTCATAGTCATCCGTGTCCGGGCTGATCTGGATGCCCCCGAACGGCACCTGCGCCCCGGGATACACATTCCCGAAGCCGGCGGTGCCGACAAACGGATTGACGTAGCGCAAATGCTCCTCCGCGGACAGACCGACGGACAGGCAGGCCAGCAGGGCCGCCAGGAAAAGGGATTTTCTGTTCATAAACTTATGAATCAACCGATCTTCGCAGCCAGGTCGCGGATGCGCTCCATGTGCTGCGGGATGCTGATGTGCTGCGGGCACTTGCTCAGGCAGGCCTTGCAGCCGACGCAGGCGTCGGCGCGGACGGCCTCAGGCTGAGCCTTGTACTTGCTCACGAAGTCCTTGCGCTTGTCGACGACGGCCTTGGCGGTGCCCGCCGACAGGAGGGCGTCGCTCTGGGCGTTGAAGATCTTGAAGTTGCCGGGAATGTCCACGCCGAAGGGGCAGGGCATGCAGTAAGCGCAGGCCGTGCAGGGGATCTGGCCCTTGGACTTGTGCAGGTCGGCGACGGTGAGCATGAAGTCCATCTCCTTCTGGTCGAACGGCTTGAAGCCCGTGAACAGGGAGACGTTCTCCTTGAGCTGCTCCATGTTGGACATGCCGCTGAGGGTCACCATTACGCCGGGCAGCGAGCCCACGAAAGTGAGGGCGTTGGCCGCGGGGGTGAGGTCAGGATGACGCTCCTTCATCACGGCGGCGACGCTTTCATTGACATTCGCGAGCTGTCCGCCCTTGACCGGCTCCATCACCAGGACCGGAATGCCCTTCCCCGCCAGGTAGTTGTACAGGTACTCCGCGCTGGTCGTGCCAGAGGCGCCGCCCCAGCCCCTGGACATTTCCTTCCAGTCGGCATAGTTGAGCTGGATCTGCACGAAGTCCCAGTCGTACAGATCCACGAGGGCGGGAAGGTCATCATTGGTTCCGTGGAAGGAGAAGCCCAGATGGCGGATTCGTCCTTTGGCCTTCTGATCCAGCAGCCAGTCGAAGAGACCGTTGTCCCGGAAACGGGTGTTGAAACCGGCCAGGTTCTGCAGGTTGTGCAGCAGCATGAAGTCGATGTAATCCACCTGAAGGTTCTTCAGGGAGGTCTCGAACATGTTCTTGCCCGCCTCCAGCGTGGGACGGCCGTTCATGTTGGACATCTTGGTCGCGATCTTGAACGATGCGCGCGGGTGGCGGCTCAGCGCCTTGCCGGTCACCACTTCGGACTGGCCGTACGCCGGAGCCGTATCAAAGTAGTTCACGCCGTGCGCGATGGCGTAATCGATCATCGCG
>JAEEGH010013615.1_pt1 | contig 18010 bp, 18 predicted proteins | sample 9134181 | NCBI WGS metagenome assembly JAEEGH01 (sample SAMN16246544, study PRJNA631951) | gut metagenome | biome: gut microbiome; feature: rumen; material: DP-attached | host: Bos | place: Iran: Karaj | collected 2018-10 | reverse complement strand
CTCATGACTGCAATACTTCCTGTGGGGATTCCCGTAGGCTGTGAACTCTTTTCCGCAGCGTTTGCAGGTGAAACCATAGATCGCTTCTGGGCCCTTCCGGACCTTGTCACGGTTCTGACCCCACCATTTTCGTCTGCAGGCTTCACAGCAGAAACGTCTCTTCCTGCCTGTCTTCGGTTGCACCAGAAGCTCACCGCAGCATGAACAGAAATTCTCATCTGTCTTTATACACTGGGTATTCGACAGCACAGCCTCACGATGACCATTCAGGTCATTAGCCTTGCAGTAATAGCGGACCGCATCTCGTGACAGGTTGAGCCGGTTCGCAATCTGTCGATACCCTACCCCCTGTGAGCGGAGCAGTCTGATCTGTTCTTCTTGAAGAATGTTCAACATACAATCTCATCTCCTTCTAAATCCAGGCTCTCTAGCCCTTATGTTGTGTTCATTTATCACTCTACTCGGCTAAAAAAGCAACTATTATTCGAGTCATATTATGCACAATGATTCAGGAGGATAAGTGTTGATGTTTACGGATTGAGTTATGCTGACAATCTAGTGGCAAGTTTTCAGAAAACCGCCACCCACTGATAAAAAGCCTCTGCCGGGATCAGTACCCAGCAGAGGTGAAGTGGGATGCGGTCCTTGTTTTTTTCTCCCCTATAGAAGAAGGGGTTGTCTCACATGGACACCCCCATTTTCGGCTTTGCGCAATTGTACGGAATAGAAGCTGAGCCCCCGCGGCCGGGTTTCATCTTTGACGTCTGTCTTTGCCAGTGATCCTGTAGTAGTTGCTTTTGAATTCATACATTCTTTCATCCGCCGCTTTCAGCATGGAATCAAAATCGTCAAACTCTTTGTCAGAGGCATAACCGCAGGAAATCGAGATGCCGTTTACATATTTTCCTTTCCACTGGCTTGCCGCTGTATCCAACTGTTTCAGACAGTCCTCAACGTTTTCTGCCGTTCCGTCCATAATCACAGAAAACTCGTCACCGCCGATCCGGTAGATCCATTCGTCATGATGAAAGCTCTGCCGGAGGCATTCTGCCGATCCGATGATCAGTTCATCCCCCGCGTCATGACCGCGCCTGTCATTCATTTCTTTCAGGCCATTGATGTCTGCCATGACCACGCAGCAACCGGACGGCATGTTTTTCTTATACTGATCAGTTTTCTCCGCATATGCTCGTCTGTTCTGAAGACCTGTCATCTGATCATAATAAGCGTATGTGGTCTGAAGCTCTGCCAGCTTCGCATTGGATTCAGCCAGCTGCATGGCAGACTCCGCAAAAACAAATCTTTCAAATCTGGCTTTGTTGACAAAATAGCCAACGACGAGGCCGATCGAAGAGAAGATGATCAGATTGGTCATTGTCCATCGGAATGTTTCCGCTTCCATGCTGGTTTTGCCGATGGCCGCAAACGCCGCTGCATTCAGAATGAATAAGATGAGAGTCGTCAGTGTATCCGTGATAAAAAACACCGGGACAATGAGCACGGAAGCAAAGATCATGACCGTTTTCGGCGCGAGAAACCGTGCGATTCCAATCCCGGCGCCAAGAAATGCAATATCCACAGCGAGGCAGAGCGGTCTGATCAGCCATGGTGCTTTGGGCGCGGCAAGAATTGCAAGGACCAGTGCTGCAGCGCATATGGAAAAAGCCATGATATACAGATTCCGACACAGTATGAAGTCCGGAGATTTTATGGACAGAATCATGCAGTAGCCCCAGTACAGCATCTGAACAGACGCCCATATGATGACGAACTTTCGGTTTTCCTCCATAATTTGCTTGAGAACTGTCTTCTGGGTGCTTACCGAATCCGTATTGTACAGCAAAGCCTTTTTGATTGATTTGAACACGCAAATTCCTCCCGGATACACCACCTGCGCTTGCGGATCTTCAGAATTCTGCAATAAATTTACAGATAAATACAAAAACACTATACCACAAACAGTCATAAAAAAAGTCTGTTGTCATACGTTTGAAGAACCTTTCCGATTCGCCCTGCCGGTATGAAACCGGCTCACCATGAAGAATCCGGGACACCTCGAGCAGCGTTTATGGTTCATTCCGCCTCGCCATTTTTTCACTGCTCCGTGTCTACTTTTGAAATAGAGGATAACCACCTTCTGGGGCTCTTTTCCACTCTCCAAACGAGGCGCCTCCTGCTACCTGCTCCAGTTCTGTATCGTCCAGTTTCATTTTTGCCTTCTCAACGAGCTCCCTCTTCTCTTCTTCGGTTCTGGCTCCTTCTTCTTTTTCTTTCGGGTTTCCAATGAGTTTCATAATCTGCGTCCTCCATACGGTACATATATCTTAATTTCAGGATGGTCTCTGATTTTGAGCATATGATAACACGAAAACAGTCACAAAATCATCACATAAGGGTCTTAAAGGCTCACAACCGATATATACACTATCTATAATTATTTACAATATAACACCTTTGTGCCCATTTTTCCAGATTTAATCTCATATCGACATTATGTTAACCGGCCAAGGCTAAAGAAGATCCGCAGGCCCGTCTTAGGAACCTGCGGGTTTCTCTAGCCGCCGGGCGCTTAATACCCGGCTTTCTTGATCCTAGCTTCGCATCTGGCCATCAACCATTCTTTCCCGCAAAAGCGGATGTCCTTCAGGTAGCTTCCCGCCGCCTGGCTGAAGCAGCAGCTTCCGTCGTCGTAAATGTCCGTCGTCGCCATTCTGTAGAGCTCCGCGACCAGGCCGTCGTGGTCCGCCAGGGTCGCCTTTGCGTTTTCGTGTTCCTCGGTCCCCTCGGCGTTGTCCTGCATGGTGTTCTCAAGTCCACCCAGGAGCCAGTTGCTGGCGTGGTAAATGTTTCTGTAGGCCTTCTTCTGTCTGGCGTTGCAATCTGCGTATTTCATGTTCTTTCCTCCAAAATCTGGGCTCTCTGGCCCTTTGTTGTGTACATATATCACTCTACTCGGCCGAAATAGCAAGTCTTATTCGAGTTATATAATGCACAACAATTGGGGGAGGAAATGTGTTTATTATACCAGTTTGAATATTTCTCTATTACTTTTTTTTCCTTTTTCTCATACCATTTTGAACGTCGTTCAAACGCCTTCTCATTTTTTTCATGTCTCCTATGATTCTTATACTGTTGCAGTTTTCCTGTTTCCCACTCTGCATGGATTGCCAGTACGATGAGCAAGGCCATAAGCTCATACTTTGGTTTTGAAACCTTCAGAGCATTGCGGCGCTGAAACGATCGTCTTCGGCGGCAACCTTGCCTCCGGCCAGACAAAATCATGTGGCTGCCTCATCGGAAAAAGGCGCGAAAGCTCACCGGAAGAAACGAAAACCTGAGGGAAAGGCCATCAAAAGGAATCAGCCATGTCGAAATCTAAAAATGATAGCTTCCCCTATCCGATCCTTTATTGAAATAAAGGTTGACAAAGGGATATTGTCGTGCTATAAACATACCAACCAGGTGGGAAGTTTCATTCGCAGGAGGCTCTGGAATGCGGTTTGCGGTGAACAAAAGTATGATGATGTATTGGTACATTCGCTCTGAGATGCGTATGTGCTTAGCCATACCCATTTGAGTTCTCCAACGATTCATTCAGCCGGGAGAGCCGATGGGCTTTCCCGGTATTTCTATTTTGAGGGTGATAACGTGATCAGTTTTTTTCTCCGTCTGATCAGGCACAATTTCCGTTTCGGACGAATGTGACAGTCAGAAAGCATCATAAATAAACAAATCATAAAAAGAAAGCAGAAGGTGCCACTATGTCTTACTCTAAAATATTGACGATCCAGGATATTTCGTGTGTCGGACAGTGCTCGCTTACCGTCGCGTTGCCGATCCTTTCGGCTGCTGGATTGGAAACCTGTATCCTTCCATCGGCTGTACTCTCCACGCACACTGCAGGCTTCACCGGGTTTACGGTACGCGATCTGACTGAGGACATTCCCGCCATCGCTGCTCATTGGAAAAAAGAGAAAATCGCCTTTGACGCGGTATATACCGGCTATCTCGGTTCCACAGCGCAGATCAGCTATGTCAAGGAAATCTTTGCATCGTTACTTAAGGACGGCGGTCTTACGATCGTCGATCCGGCCATGGCAGACAACGGTGCACTTTATCCCGCATTTGACAAAGAATATGTCGACGCGATGAAGACGCTGGCTTTCACAGCGGATATCATCCTTCCGAATATCACCGAGGCATGCTTCCTCACAGATACGGAATACCAGGAGAGCTACGGCGAGGACTATATCGCTGACTTGCTGGACCGCCTTACGGCGGCAGGCGCAAAGACCATCGTCCTCACAGGGGTGAGTTATACTCCGAGCAAAACAGGCGTGGTTGTGCGGGAAAAAGGCGAAACTCGTTACTACGAGCATCCAAAAGTCGCCAAAGGCTGCCACGGCACAGGCGATGTGTACGCTTCCGCCTTTGTCGGCGCGCTTTTGAATGGGTTGGATGCTTATGAGGCCGCCGCACTGGCCGCGGATTATACTTTGCAATGCATCAGACTCACTCAGGGCGACGAGGCCCACTGGTACGGGGTTAAGTTCGAATTGGCTTTGCCGGAATATATCCGCGCACTGGGAAAGTAAGCGGGAGCAGACATTTTAAAACACTGCCGCAGGAAACAGCGATGTGCTGTTCTCTGCGGCAGTTTCTTAAATTGCATGAAATCACCTTTATCCGTTTATCACGCTTTATTAATCTTTCTTACTATATTCCTATCCCTATCAACGGAATGACGTTTATCACCGGTTCCTCATACGGGTGAACGGTTTTCACCGCCGCGACTGTTTCCATCATCTTCTCAGCCAGAATTGTTACTTCAACTTTTAGCTCCGCCTCGCACGATATCTCATCTTGCTTTCCAATATAGGGATGCGTCCCGGCAAGCGGACGCCATGTTCCCATGACGGGAGCGTACGAGAGACAGCAGTCATAGTTGCCTATATGACCGGCATCAACGCTCTGAAGCGCTTTCTGGAGTTGAGGGAAATGCGTCTCTGGTATGAAAATTTCAAGTTTTACGTATTCTATTGTCATCTTGCTCCCCGTTTTTCTATGTATTCAACGTTATCCTCCCCTATAGTTTCATAGTATCACAGAAGTCGGTCGGAGACAACAAAAAAGCGGCAGACCCGGTAACCTGATCACGCTGATCAAGCAACCGAACTTATGTGATTTTCTAATGCACCCATTTTAGGTCGGTCGTAGGTGCATTTTGGGAGGCGTAGGTGCAAATGGGTGCAAAATGTCTATAGTGGGGTGCAAAATGGGTGCAAAACAGAAAAAAAGAGCCCAGCCGCTAACCTGCTCGCCGTGAGCAAGAAAGCGACTGGGCTTTTTCATTGTCTGTTTTTCTCAATCCAGCCAACCGCATAATCGACCAGGTCGCGCTGCCGCATCAAGCGGAGCGTCGCGCCTCCGAGCATGCCCGTCTTGACTTCATACTCTTTTTCAAAAGCGGTGCCGATCTCCTGAAAATCCTCGCCGTCCACAAACAGCGTTTCATACGCTTTCCAGATCCGATTGCCATTCTCCATGATCGCGCTGTGCTCAATGCAGTTATGCTTCCCCGGATACGAAGCACGGACATCCGCCAGATGAAGAGATGTATTCTTGTCGTATCCCACGCCAATCAACAGAACAGAACCATCCAGTTCATACAGTTTCCCGATGGGAGAGCCATCACCGAAGATGTTTGACAGATTATGGTTGGATACAAGATATTCCGCATTCTTTCCCCATGCGGCCACAGACCGGGCTGGATGGTCACTGCGAATCACTCCGGGCCAGGAACGGAACATTTCCGCCACTGCCCCCATCGTATTGGTTGGAGTGATCCGCTTATCATAGGCAGGCCAGTTGTTACGGATAATCTGCCAATCCTCCTCCGCTACAGTCCAATGTACGCCATCCTCTGGATCGAGGTTTTTCCACGACTGCGTGGGCATCATGATGGTACCTTCTGTCCCAACCGTCTCAGTCAACGCTTCAATGACGGTTTGAGCGCCGCCGCAGACATAACCGATTGCACTCAGAGAGGTATGCACCATGACAACGGCTCCAGCCTTTAGCCCAATCTGTGTAAAAGCTTCTTTTATCTCGGTTTTCGTTATTGGCTTCATATCATTTACTCCGTTTGAAATCCGTATTCATCCGCCACCAGGGGAATCGTCCTGCTGTCCATGTTCTCTATCTTGACATATCTCCCGGCTTCTATTGCCAGGATCACCTTGTCGATGGCGTCCTCCGTCCCCTGGATCTCCATGGTGACGCTGCCGTCCCATTCATTCCGCACCCAGCCGGTACAGCCGTACATCTCTGCGGCATGGCGAGCACGATAGCGGAAGCCGACGCCCTGGACCCAGCCATAGAAGATGATGTGCTTGCGAAGCATATTCATCATCTCGGAAATCGGGATTCCATCAGCAGTGTCAGTCTTTGATCTCGGCTACGGACACTGTTGTCGATCCGCATTCAACGTATTCTATCCCGTTTTCCTTCAGCTCATCAAGCAATGCGTCATAGTAACGTCGATCCGAGAATGGCTGGAGAAATGAAACGAAGATTCTCCCGTTCACCGCTGCGACCTCGATCAATGGAAATGGCCCAACCGGGGTTTCAGTCCAAAACTCCCTGATGTGACGCCCGAGCTGCGGATATTTCCATCTTCCGACATAGCTGACGATATAGGTTGTCGCATCGTAGGTTCCTGCCATAGCCTGGCTTGCGATTTTTGCCTTGGTGGAAAAATCCGGGAGATCCAGAATCATCTGGGCCATGGAGCCTGCCACCGTCATCCCCTGGACAATCGTCTCTTCATCCGCCTGTATGAACGTCTTCCCGCGATAGACGGTGCATTGCCTTTTCAGCGGCATCCTCCGAATCCTGTCATCGTAGTGAAAGACCACCCGGTTTGTGCAATTATGGAAGGTCTCATCGGCCTTCAGCATGGGACGGGCATTGACGACGTAATTGCTGACCAACGGCGCCTCGTGCTGCGGATGAACGCGCTCAATCGCCCTCGCGATCAATACGGACAGCATGATGCCCGGCGTGCCGTCGTTAGACCGCATAAACGGAAGAAACGACTCCTCCGGGATCATCAGCTTCAGGATCAGCCCTTTGCCGTTCACATGTTCAAGCCCGGATGCCTTCATCAAGTTTAAAGCCTTCGGTGAAGCCGGAAAGCTGACCTTGCTGAGATCCAGCAGGGGCAGATCCTCCACCGGGTCATGGGTTTCCTCTTCTGATATTGGTGTATCCAGCGTCTTTATGCCAGGGATAGCCTGTTCATCGAAATAGTGATACAGAAGTGTGGCGATCAGGGCGTACATTCCCGTTCCATCGGAACGCCCGTGGAAGTAATCAATAAACAGGTCTTCTCCGTCATAACACACAGCCCATATATGGCCGTTTGTCTCCGAAGAACCCAGTGTTATCGCTTTATTTGTGTGAAGCAGCGCGACCGGCCGATCGTTAATCTCATAATAAAACTCACGCTCGTTTCTTTTGAGAGAGACGCAGAAGTATGGATACCTCCGTGCAGTCTTGTCCAGGGCGCTTCTCAGCTTCTGACCGTCGATCTTTTGATCGAGACGCAGATGGAAGCGAACCGTGTAGCTTCCATGGCTCGTAGCATAGAGCATTGTCGCGTCTCCGCGTGAAATCTTCAACCCAAGATCCACCATTCTACTATCACCTCCGGAATAGAACCCACACATCCGCGCTCGGCTTTCAATCCTTCTTTTATACCCGCCGATTCTGCCTATGCACTTTACCGTGTAACCCAACTCCTCAGTATCCTCGCCGCCCGCTTGCTGCGTGTTCCGCGCAGACAGTAGAGGAACAGGGGCTTGTCTTTCGGGAGCGTTGTCTGTTTGATGGTTGAGAGGGGCTCGTTCACAGCATTGGGGATGTGTCCAGAAGCATACTCATCTGCCTCCCTGACATCGACCAGGATGGAGCCGGAGGCAGCGCGGCACTCCTCCAAGCCTCTATTGATATTTCCGAATAGGATCATGACTCCGCTCCCTCCAGCAGATCATACAGCGCATCCTGAGAAAGCACGCCGCGCTTCATATCAGGCGGCAGTTCGCCCCGCTCATCCGCTTCATAATCCTCTTTCCACTGGCCGGAGGTGTAGTAGGCATCCAGGAGCTGGAGCTTCACCGGGTCACGGGAGGTTGCGGCTTCGTCGAACAGCCTCTCATACTTCTCCACACGTTCGATTCGATCCAGATGATAGAACCGCTTAAAAGTCTTCCCGTCCCGCTCAACGGTTTCATTCCACATGTCTGCCGGACGCACCCACAGACCACCTTCACCGTAGAGGGCACGATAGACCACCATTGGCTCTTCCGTTTCCGAGTGCCTTGCAATCCCAATCACCTCATACGCATTGCCTTTGAAGTGGCGGTAGCGTCCAGGCTGAATGGTCTGCACAGCTTCCTTATATTCCATCGCTCTTGCACCTCATAATTTCTCAATCTACATTATATGCGAATAACAGAAGAAAAGCAAGGCACAGTAAGCCCTCTGCAAACCTCAATCCCCACTCTCCTTAATCTGCCCCGCCATCCACAAAATGAACTCTTCCAGCGTCGGCTCGTCCCCGGCATACTCAAAACCAGCCCATTTCGCCTGGACAGCCGGATCAGGATTGCTCCTTCACACATCCATGGCTTCCTTCATGTCCCTCCGCACTTCTTCCTCGGTGACGTGGTTGTCACGGGCAATCTGGCGGATGATCCCTGCCGCCCGCTTCAGTTCTCTCTTCGTGTACATTCCTCTGTCTCCTTTGTCAGTGTGTCTACCAACGGAAAAAGGTATACCCTATGGGGATAAGTCTTTCTGTTAGCAATACTTATTATACGCAGGGATCTTAGATGCACTCATCTTTCCTTCTCCGCATATCCGTGCCGCCTGGATTCTCTCTTCTACTGTAAATTTGTTTCCTGACATACTGATACTCCCTCCATGAGCCACAGTGTTTTTCTTTTTCACTGTCTCTCATAGAGGGAGCATATCATGACCACAGGCCCAGTCTGCCGCCTCGCATTACTTTTTGGCTTCTCTGATACTATTTGATGTTGATGAACTTCCGGATAATGGCACCCTTTGCCTTCTTGAAACGTCGATTCTCTTTTACGGTCAGGCTGTCCAGATCCACCGGATAATGGGTCATGATCTCATAGCCGGTCTTCGTGACAAGCACCGTATCCGAATGGCGGAAGCCGCCGATGTCGTCAAAATACAGCGCCGGCTCAATGCTGATCACCATGTTCTCTTCCAGTACATGGTCGCCGCCCGCGCTCAGGAACGGCGCCTCGTGGTTGCCGAGGCCGATGCCGTGTCCGGTACGGTGGCGGATGGCATCTTCATATCCCAGCGACTTGAAGTAATCCTGTGTCGCCAGATCAATGTCCGCACACCTTGTGCCGGGTTTCACCATGGACAGGGCAATTTCTCTCGCCTTCATCATCTGGTCGAACAGCCTGCGATCCCGGTCGGAGGGCTCGCCCAGGAAGACCGTTCTCTCGTTTTCCGACGCATATCCGTTGACCCTGTTAAAGCTCATCAGGACAATCGGTCCGTCCCCCATCCGGCTTCCAAGATCCGGCAGACTGTGGGGCTGAGCGCTCTTGGGCGCAGGCCAGGCCGCGGTCAGAAAACTCGAGGTCATATAGTTAAAGTCCGTTGTTTTGACGACCCCGGTCTGGATATTGCGGGCGTGCATCGTCGCCTCAATCACGCTCTCGCCCCTGTACAGGCCTTCATGCAGCATCTTCATGCCGTAATCTGTCCATTTGCAGGCAAGGCGGATTGCGTTAATCTCGGACGCGTCCTTGACCAGCCGCATGGTATCAATATAGTCCACGATCACGGTTTTCTTTGCCTTGAGGCACTCGCGGTATACCGAGGGCATCGAGGGCTCGATGCCGATGACAGCTCCCTTACCGATGTCTTTGTTGACATAGTCGTACCAGTTCTGCCCGTCAATCGAGGGATATTCAAAATACCAGTGAATCTCGCCGAAGCCCTCGACCTTCATCATGTGTTCGTATTCCAGTCTCGGCACCACAAGACTGGGCACTCCTTCCGGCCTGAGAATAATGATGAACGGCCTTTCCACCGGGTCATATGATGCGCCCGAAAGATAAAACACGGCATCCTTGGACGTAATCAGCATGGCGTCCAGGCCCTGCTCGCCGATGTACTTCTGCAGGCGTTCTACCCTTTTTTGTCTGTAATAATCCATTGTGTATCCTCCCTCATTCTCTTTGAAGTCCGAAACAGCTTTGACTTGTCGTTTTCCGCTGTCTATAGTATACTTATAAAATAATCCGATATGTTATAGGATTTTCTGATTCTTTTATTTGATTATCCGATAACAAATCACTGGGAGGACTGCATTCATGAAAACAGAACAGATTCGTCTGGTGCTGGCCATCGCTCGCGAAAAATCCATAAATAAAGCCGCCGCTTCGCTGTATCTTTCACAGCCGACCGCAAGCAGTATGCTGAAGGCGCTGGAAGCGGAACTGGGATACCCGCTTTTCCGACGTACCAGAACTGGCATGCTGCTGACCGAGGAAGGCTGTGAGTTTCTAGAATACGCGGGGGCAATCAATCGTTCGCTGCAGGCAATTTCCCAGATCCGGCAACCCGTAAAGCGGATAGACTTCCATGTGCTCTCCCTCCGTTTTGATTTTTCCGAACTGGCTTTTGAGAGGATCTGTGAAAAATACTGTTCCGGAACAAATGCCGTAGATTTCAGCTTTCAGGTCGTCGGCGATACGGAAGAAGCCATCAGGATGATTGAACGCGGCAGCGGGGACGCCGCCGTCGTCATCTGCAGGGAGAACCTGTACGAATCGAATGTCCGCAGCGCGGTCAGACAGCACCTGGAAACGGCGCTGATCGGAAAAAGCAGGCTGGAGATGACCTGCCGGAGAGGGCATCCCATTCTTCAGGGCGGAGGCATTGCGCTCGACCTTCTGGGCAGGTACCCCTGCTTTACCAGCATCCACACCTCCAGTTCCGAGATGTATGCCCCGCATCTGCTCACCAAATACGGAATTGAGCTCCAGAGCAGCATTTCCCTGGAGCCCAGTGCGGTCAGATATCGGCTTCTGCGGAAGACAGACGGGTTTCTGATCAGCATGCCGATCTCGGATGAGATCAAGGCGGAATATGATTTTGAGTCCGTCAGTATCCCCGATTCGGATATCGCCGTCTTTGCGATCTATCGCAGAGATCCTCAAAAAGACGGTTTCATCCGGGAATACCTTGAGCTATGTAAAGCGCCGGCATTATAACCTGATCACCCTGATCAAACTGCCGGGCTTGCCGCAATATTATGTCAACCGTTTTACCCCACCCCCATGAAAAATCCGGTATATTTTACCCCGGGGTAAAAAATCAGTCTTGCTAGAACTTTTACATAAAACTGGGGTAAAAAAATATGATTTTTTCATGATAATTTGGAGGGGCCGTAGAAGCCCCAGTTTACGGGCTTTCTGACGATCCCGAAAATGCCCAAGAATAGATAAAGCACGCCCGTTCAACTTAAATACGGAAATCAAATGCGCGAAAGTCCGGTTACGCGCAAATGTTCAGTCGCCTGCGGTGGTTTGGTTTTTCTGTTTTATTGGAGTTTCGCGCTTTTGTATTATACCACAGTTTTCCTATTTGTAAAACACGAGCCTGACTATAGGAGCCCATTCATCTGAAATAGTTTTCGCTTTATAATTCATTTGATGCAGAATTTTGCAGATTCTCCATTCCGCGATCTCAAAATATGAGAACAGCCCACTTCGATACACTATATTTAGAATGTCTCTTCCACTGAATTCATTTTCTTTCGGAATACATCCGACAATATAACTATCAAAAAAATCTTCTGGAACTCCAATTAGTTTTCCGTTCATGAAGATTCTAAGAGGAAAATCTGTTTGTGCGACTTCATTCCATTTTTTAGTGATTTGTTTTCTTTCGAATCTTGTCAAATTGCGTTCTCTCGTAAGAAGAGCAGGAAACAAATCCGGATCTTCCAAGACGTTGATACATTCCATTCTATTATATAGCTGTGATACGATCGGATGGTCTTCGAGGCAAACCACAGAAACATTCAGATCGATATCAGGCAGATTCGATATGAAGAAATAAAAACCGCATCTCGCCGTGAAATCCTTGTTGTTCGAAACCGTTCCGAAGCTATACCCATCGTTGCCAGCATTGGTCCATCCATTGAAGGTATATTCGTAATTCGCGTCTCTTTCCCGCGTCGGGGTACTTATCAATCCAGCCTGAATCGGATTCGGGATACTTGGTCAGAACGTCATACAACTTCCGGTCTTTCTGATCATGGATCTCGTCAAAGATTAGACCGGAAATGTTCAAGCCGTGTTTACTGCCAGTTTCCGCAGACAGCACCTGGTAAAAGCCCTCAGGGTTATACGACACAATTCTCTTGATGGAAGCGTTGACCTTGGACCGCTTCATGAGCTCCGGACACGCCCGGACCATTTTTTCCGCCTCTTTGTACACGATGCTTGCCTGATTTCGGTCGCAGGCAGCGGAGTAGACTTCCGGAGAAGCCTCTCCATCCGCATACAGAAGATACAGGGCAAGAGCAGAACTCAGGGTGCTCTTGCCGTTTTTCTTTGCGATCTCAATATAGGCGTTCCGAAACTGCCGGAATCCATCTTCTCCGATAATTCCGAAGATGTCCCGGACGATTTGTTCCTCCCAGGGCAGCAGCATAATCCGCTGACCCTGCCACTTGCCGGTTGTGTGTTTCAGCGCCTGTATAAAGTTCACCGCATGGTCCGCACGCTTTTTATCGTAATGGGAAGTCGGCAGCATAAGACGCGTCGGTTGATACTCGAATGCCATTAGATCACTCCCGCCAGAATCATATCCATTTCAGAAGCCTCATTCATCACAGCATTCCCCGCGATAATCCTGCTTCTGGCAGAAGGCGTCAGTCCAAACTCGGAAGCCGCCTGTAGCATGATTTTTTGGTTCGCGTGCGAGATGGTAACCTGCGGCACTTGCTGCCAGAAGCCATTCTTTGTTTTTACAATGCTGCCATGCTGAGAGATAAACTCCTCAGCCTCTCTCCATCGGGCATACGCCTGACAGTAGACGGCAAAGGCCGCCATGTCCAGGTCCTTCAGCAGGCCAAGCTTGAACATTGGAACTGCTAGCCGGTCCCATTCCGCTTTTGCCTCTTCCTCCAGCCATTCAGGGCATTCCGGCATCTCGCCTTCAGGGCTCGGCTCGTACAGGTTCAGAGGCCGCTTGCCCGGATTGCCCTCCAGCACCTTCAGTGCGGTTGGTTTTGGTTTTCTTCCCTTCTGTGCCATCGGTCTCACCCCCTATCTGAGCACAAAAAATACAGCCCAGAGGCTGTTTCAAAACTCTTAGTGTAAAATAATCGTTGGCAAGGGTATAAAAATAGGAGAGGCAGGAACTGCCCCTCCGCACCATCTTGTGTTATTATGTAGCTCCCAAACAAACACAAAAACAAGGTGGTGTTAAGATGACTATATCAGTTCCGGTAAGATTTGACAATATAAAGTTTCAGAGTTTTGCAGGCCTTGACAAAAAAGCGGGAACATCTTGTCGACCGGGGGAAGGCATGTTATACTGAAATCAAATCCATTCATATTTCGCAGGACAGGAGTTGGTAAAGGATGAACACAATCAGTCGGTCCGTGGTGAAAAAGGATCATGAACCGAAAATCCGCGGGGAAAGCGTTTTTGTGAACGACTATACCGCGGCAGGAGACGCAAGGCCCATTCTGACGGGCAAGCTCCTGCACGCAAGCGTGGCGCGGGCAAAAGTCCTGTCGGTGGAACTGCCGGAGCTGCCGGAGGGATACTGTTACGTGGACGCGCGGGATGTCCCCGGGAGCAATCACGTTCTCATGATCACCTGGAATGACCTTCCCGTTTTCTGTGATGAGACCGTGGAATATATCGGAGAGGCAATCGGGATGGTCGTCGGTCCGGACGATCAAGAGGTATCCCGCATCCTCGGGGAGATCAAAGTCAACTATGAGCCGCTGGATCCGGTGCTCGACCTGCGCGAGGCCACGGAAGCCGTCCGGGAACGGGATTTCGGCTACGGGGATCCGGAGAAGGCCTTCGCCGAGGCGGACAGCGTCATCGAGGAGGAATTCGAGACCGGGTATCAGGAGCACGCCTACCTGGAGCCTCAGGGCTTTATGGCGGAGCCGGAGGAGGACGGGAAAATGTTCGTCCACGGTTCCTGTCAGTGCGCGTACAGCGTCCAGGACGCGGTGGTGAGTGTGCTGGGCTGTAAATACAGGGATGTCCACGTCCTCCAGGACGTGACGGGGGGCGGCTTCGGTGGCAAGGAGGCCTTCCCCTCGCTGCTGGCGTCGCAGGTCGCCGTTGCGGCGCAGAAGATGAAGGCCCCGGTCCGCTGTGTCTATGACCGAAAAGAGGATCTCGCCTACAGCTTCAAGCGTCATCCCTCGCTTTGCCGGTATAAAATGGCGCTGAAGGACGGAAAAGTGACCGCGGTGGACTGTGACATCCGCCTCAATGCGGGCGCCTACTGCACGCTCTCGGGGCTTGTGCTCGACCGCGCCGCCGCGACGGCCGCCGGCGTGTACAGCTTTCCGAATCTGCATGTGCACGCCGCCGCACTCAAAACCAACACGGTGCCGAACGACGCCTACCGCGGTTTCGGCGGTCCGCAGGTCATCTTTGCCATGGAACGCCTGATGGATCACGCGGCGAAGACGCTTGGCGCGGACGAGGTCGCGTTCAGGCGGCAGTATCTGGTAAAGCAGGGGGACCGCACGGTAACAGAAGGCAGGCATCACTTCCCGGTGCCGCTGCCGGAGATGATCGACATGCTGGACGCCGCCTGCGGGTACTGGGAGAAGCATGCGGCATACGCAAAGCCGCAGAACGGCCGGTTCCGGAGGGGAATCGGTATGGCGCTGGCCAGACACGGCGACGGTCTCACCGGCACGACGGAGCGGGACCTCGGCTTCAGCATCAGGCTGCGCAAGCACCCGGACGGCAGGGTCGAGGTGCTGGCCGCCAATGCCGAGATCGGACAGGGCACGCGGACGACCTTCCCCAAAATCGTGGCCCACGAGCTCGGCATACCGCTTGAGAAGGTATCTTATCAGCATCCGGATACGGGCCGCGTAGAGAACTCGGGGCCGACCTCGGCCTCGCGCTCGCTCATGATCGTGGGCGAGCTGCTGCGCCGGGCGGCGATCCGGCTGCGGGAGCAGTGGGCGGACGGAGAGGAGCAGGAAGTCAGGGAAAGCTACACTGAGCCGGATTTCGTGATCTCCTTTGATCTTGACAAGTTCCGGGGCGACGCTTTCCCAACGGATTCCTGGTCGGCGTGTGCGGTCGAGGCGGAAGTGGACAGCTTCACGGGAAATACAGAAATCCTCAGCGCCGTCGGTGTCTTCGATGTCGGGACACCGGTCGACGAGAACATCGTGATCGGCCAGATGGAAGGGGGCTTCCTGCAGGGCCTCGGCTACGCCTCCATGGAGCAGATGGCCTATGACGGTACGGGAAGAATCCGCAACAACAGTTTCTCCGACTATCTGATCCCCACCGCGGCGGATGTGCCGAAGCTGAAGACGCTGCTACACGTGGAGGAATACCCCGACGGCCCCTACGGCGCAAAAGGAGCCGGGGAGATGCCCCTGGTCGGCGCGGCAGCGGCCTATGCCGCGGCGGTCGAGCAGGCGCTGGGCACGGATAAGCACCGTCTGAACCGCCTTCCGATTACGGTGGAGGACGTGATGAAAGAGCTTTACCGGGAGGAGGAAAGCGATGGACACGATTCGATTTGAGCTGAACACCAGGCCTGTTTCCTGGGAGGGCCAAGCGTCCGCGCGGCTGCTGGACACGCTCCGGCGGGACTTTAGCTGCCTGAGCGTCAAGTGCGGCTGCGGCGAAGGAGAATGCGGCGCCTGCGCGGTGCTGGTCGACGGGCGCCTGATAAATTCCTGCTGCGTTGCCATGGGGGCCGTGGACGGGAAAGCGATCCTCACTCTGGAGGGCTTTCGGGAGACGCCTCAGTTTGCGGCGCTCAACCGCGCCTTTGCCGATTTCAGTGCCGTTCAGTGCGGTTTCTGTACCCCCGGCATGGTGCTGGCGGCCCATGCGCTGCTGACGGCCAGACCGGATCCGAGCGAGGCGGAGATCCGGGAAGGTCTCTCCGGCAATCTGTGCCGCTGCACCGGGTATAACGCGATTGTGAACGCCGTGAAAGCGGCGGCAAAGGAGGGATTGTGGTGAAAGCGATTCCCGAAAGTCTGCGGGAGGCGCTGGCGCTTCGGGCAGACACGAACCTGGTCCCCTATGCCGGAGGAACCGATCTGATGGTACGCGGCAGTTCTAACGCCGAGTATCTGTTTCTGGGCCGCGTGCCGGAGCTGCGGAGGATTACGGCGGACGGGGAAACCGTCCGGATCGGCGCCGCGGTAACTTTTACGGAGGCACTGGAGAGCGACGCCGTTCCCGCGCTTCTGAAGGAAGCGGTTTCGCGAATAGCGGCGCCGGCGATCCGCAACGCGGGTACCTTCGGCGGCAATCTCTCTAACGGCTCGACAAAAGCCGATTCCGCGGTCGCACTGCTGGCGGCGGACGCCCGGGTTCGGCTTCAGTCCCTGCGGGGAGAGCGGATTCTTGCGATCGACGAATTCTGCCTCGCGAAGGGAAAACGGGATCTCGGAGAGGACGAGCTGGTCACGGAGATTCTGCTGCCCGCGGGCGGACTGGAAAACTATTCTTTTGAGAAGGTCGGCGGCAGAAAGGCCCTCGCGATCTCGCGGGTATCCTTCGCGGGGGTGTTCTGCGCGGATGAGGGCAGGATTACAAAGGCAGCGGCGGCTTTCGGCGCGGTATCCGACAGCTTCCTCCGCTTTCGGGAGCTGGAGGCCCGGCTGATCGGGAAGACCATTGAGGAGGCACGGGAGCTGAAGCCGGCGTATCTGAAAGCCTATGCCGAAAAGCTGGAGCTGAAGGACGGAAGGGTCAGCGCGGAATACCGCAGGACCGTGTGTCTCAATCTGCTCAAAGCGTTTTTGGAGAAGTTTGGGGTATGAGGGCAGTGAGGCAGCCGCGGGAGAGCTTAGTGTAAAATAATCGTTGGCAAGGATATAAAAAAAGGAGAGGCAGGAACTGCCCCTCCGCACCATCTTGTGTTATTATGTAGCTCCCACACAAACACAAAAAAACAAGGTGGTGTTACAGCCTGCTGCAGCAAACTGGTGGAGGTTCTCCATCACCGCTGTGCTCTGGTTGGTGTAAACAAAGGTTGCGATTTCGGCCTGGCGGAGGGTATCGACGAATTCCCCGACCTCCTTCTCCCAAAGGAAATCGTCCACCTCGACCTCGTCCTCCTGGCGGCTGATGCTGCTCTTCCAAGCGCGGTAGGCTTTGCAGGCTCCCTGTTCAAAGGGGAACTTTGCCGCCTTGTCCTCTTCGTACCAGGCTTTGAGCTCGTCGCTCTCCCAACCGAGGGTATCGATGATCTGCTGCTTCCGCGCCTGCCGCTCAGCTCTGGCGGCTTCGTACTCGCAGCCGATGCGGTAAAGGTTCTCGAAATAAGTGTTGTTGGTGTTCATCATGGCTGTGGCCTCCTGTAAAAATGTGTTGTTTGCCTTTCGGCACGTACATATATCACTCTAAAAGGCCATTAAAGCAAGCTATATATGGGTCATATAGTACACAATCCTTGCTCGCTAAATATGTAGATAATTGACAAGTCCTGCCCATCATGATAGAGTTGAAAGAAAAAGCAAATAGATAAATGAGTCCCTATCTAAATGACGCTATTTGCGCCCTCCCCCAGCCAAAAAACCGTCATGAAGGAAGAATTGATATGAACAGAGTATCAATCCATAGCTTAATATCGTTTTTGCTGGTGCTTATCGTTGCTTTTTCTACCACTGGTTGCAAAAGCGGGGGAAGCGGAAAGGCTTCC
>JAEEGH010013612.1_pt1 | contig 18011 bp, 19 predicted proteins | sample 9134181 | NCBI WGS metagenome assembly JAEEGH01 (sample SAMN16246544, study PRJNA631951) | gut metagenome | biome: gut microbiome; feature: rumen; material: DP-attached | host: Bos | place: Iran: Karaj | collected 2018-10 | reverse complement strand
AAACCTTGCAGAGGTGCTCGAGTGGTTGAAGAGGCACGCCTGGAAAGCGTGTAACCGGCAAAACCGGTTCGCAGGTTCGAATCCTGTTCTCTCCGCAAGAAAAGGATTCAAAGATATACCCAATTTTACACCCAAAAATGTAAGATTGGGTGTTTTTATTTTTTACCTCTAAGTGTTGGTTTCGAATGCAAAATCTTTTCTTAGTGCTAAGGCTTCTTTCTTTTGTTTTTCCAGTTCAGATGCAACCGTACTTGTAATCCATTGCTCCGACCAGTTAGGGTATTGCTTTCGTAATTGCATAGCCAATTTGTCACCATCAAATGATGGCGTATTTACATAATATGGATGCAAAGAACTCTTGCCAGCTCCATTAGGACCTGCTATAACAGTAAACTCTGGTCTTCTCATTTTATTTTTTCTAATAAGTATGCAAATCTTCCTTGACCTGGTTCGGCAATACGCTGAATGATGGTATATTCGCGAGTTTCATAATCTAAATCAGCTTCATCCTCGCTACCATCTGGATTAGCAAGGAATGTATTCCCCTTGTCATCAAAGAATGGCACGGAAATACCTTTTTTCCAGCAATCTATATAGATGCTTTCTATTTTCTTGCGAGTGGCTTCTTCAGCTTGCTCGACAGTCTTGCCGTTTGGCAGTATCATGTCTTTTTCTATCATAAAACCTTGTTGTATATAGAGGAAACGTTGTCTCAACTCAGTTGCAAAGTTAATAAAAAACAAACAAATATGAAAGAAAAAAGGGAAAAGAAATAATATAAAACACAATGGATTCTGACAAATTAATTGTAATTTTGCAGTTATGAAAGCAGGAAGACCTCATAACAATACAACACCGATATGGCACAATAAAGCAGCCATTAAGGTTCGCATTTATCGTTTCTTAAAAGGTGAACAAGCAACACAAGTAGGATGTGCGAGATATATGAATATGTCACGCACAACAGTTATTAAATGGTGGAAAACAATGGAGTGGACAGAAGGAAAACGGTATAATTTCAAAAAAGTAAGAGATTGGTATATTGAAAATAATTACACCTCAGACCTTGGAGCGTGTTCTATTGACCTAAACATACCAATAGGGGATGTCTATTTAGATGTCGCTACATGGCAAGAAATGGTTCCAAAATATTATTTATAAGCATCTTGGTATGTTAATTAATCATAAAATATCAATAGTGCCTGTTCAAATTAATTCAAAATGGGCGTTTTTTGAGGTACGTAATGTATAATCTATATGATATTAGCGCGTGCGAGAAAATTTGGATATTCCAATTTTACTTTATAATTTTGCAATTGAAATACAATTGGTGGAGATAGTATCCTACCTTTGTATATAAATTAATGGCAGGGCTGCTTACAACTTTAATTTTTACCATTATGATTATCACACTTTTATTAATTTATTTCGGCTTTAAGTTTGGAATTGCTCTCACAAAAGCTACATTCTCTGGAACTTATTACAGAGACAGATAAGGCTTGAAATTAATCAAGCAAGTAATTAACGAGTAGTAAACTAAATAATAACATAAAACTACAAATTGTTATATCCTTAAAACCACAAAGATTATGAAAAAGATATTTATTGCTCTGTTGTCAGTAGTTTGTGTAAACGTGTCAGCTCAAAAAAACACAACGGTCGAAGAACCGGAGTTCTTTAATACCTATCATATTCTTGTCTCTGACACAACCATGATGCCCCTCCCAAAAGAAAAGGGAAAAATAGGCAAGCATCAGAACAAGGTTTCCAAATGGTCATCTATCGTAAGAAAAGCATCCACCGCCGCAGGTGCATTAGGAGTATTGGGTGCAGTTACAGGTAAGACTTCCGGCACAACAGGATTGAAAGCTATTCGAGCTGCTTCCTCTGTGGATGCCGCCGCAGGTGCAGCCAACACTCTTGCCGGACAAAAAGGAATGGATGTTATCTTCAAGGGAGCCCATTCGCCGTATGTGGTAAAGAAAAATGCCATGAGGGACATTTGTATTATCGCCACTCTTTATAGTAATAACATAAACCCTATGGATTATTATAGGATTGTCAAGCTTAATACCAGTAAGAAGGAGCGCAGAATCCAAATACGTGAAATAGAGACTTCTCTCTTAGGTTCTTCCAAAGAGCAGGGATATTTGCCTTTTGAAGCTCACAGGGAAAGTAAGACAGCTCGCATGATAACAATACAAGGGGAAGACGTGGAGCCAGGCGAGTATGCTATATTGGCATTTGGCGGTTCTCTCGGAACAGCTGGGATGTTTTCTGTTGCTACCTTCAGTGTTCAGTAAAGACTCATAGCTTAGACAAACAATACTCAAAATTGTGGATGTGTTATTACGGCGCATCCACAATTTACTTTTGTATATTGTGTTTAGCCTTTTTTATTGACTCCTTTATCTCTTGATATTTAGCTTCTCTTCTTTCACCCCATATTTCCCCCTTGTCATTACCATAATAACTACCCTTATTCCTGTAGCATCTGATAATTCTATTTACTGAAGTTCTCTCAGCAAGAAAAGGATTCAAAGCTTTTCTTAGGCAAAGGCAATCTTTTGCAAGAAAAGGATTCAAAGATATACCCGGTTTTACATTGTTAAATGTGAAACCGGGTATTTTTATATTGTCTCGTTTACTTTCTTCGTTTCGTAACCAAGTATTTGGGAACTATTAGGTTGGTATGTATAGTCTCCAATATGTAGTCGTGGGCTGTTTCCTTAAATTGGTCGGCTATAATTGTGCCCTTCCTTACATAGCAAAGTGCATTTGAGTATTGGTAAGCCTCCTCTGGGTCAGCCATTGATTCTACGTATATCGGTGCAAGTCCGTCGGCAACGAGTACATACTCGCCGGTACCGGTGTACCATGTCATATTCTGCAGATAGTGTGAGTTAGAGTATCCGGAGTATTTATGTCCGCCTACGCGCACCCATTTCTCCTTTGGTTCGGCTTGCAGCACGGCATTGCTCAGTCCCTCAAAGAAATAGATGTCACCCACTACCTTTGCTTTAGCGTTAGGTTGCTGACGTATTTTTACACTTGGGTCGTCAGACCACAGCACCTGGTCGTTAGGCCTTACCATCGTGAATACTTTTGTGTTAGCAATAATGATACCATTGTTAGCCTTGAACAATACTCCTTGCGCATTGACGGAAACAGAAACCAGAGTGCATATTGCGGTTAGCAGCATGGTTCTCAATAAAGTGATATTTCTCATAATAGTTTTTGAATAATAATGTTTTATGACTGCAAAGGTAATATATTTTTTTCTTTAAGGGGGTAATTTTGAGTAAAAATGCGTTTCATTGGCATAAATACACTTGAAATTAATGGAAAAATACTAATTTTGCTATGGTTTTATCAATCAAAACATATTCTTAACTAACCATTTATGAAATCATTAAACACTATTTGTATGCGGTTCGCAAGGCGAACGGCATCAGCAGTGCGAATGTCAGCCATTGCTGCGTTTGCATTAGTAGCAGGTAGCGCATCAGCTGCCACAACATTCTCTTACACAGTTTCGTCGCAGGACAACACTGCTGGAACTTACTCTGCCACAGGTGGTAAAGTCACCATCGGTGCCAGCAGCAAGGTTGAGTCAAAGTCAAGCAAGTATGGCTACAAGCTTGATGGCGATTCAGGTGCCAAGTACATGAAACTTACACTCAATACTGCACTGAAATCGGGCGATGTCATTACTGTTACCGAACTGTGCGCCTCTACTCCTTCTGGTTCTAACTATGGCGTATCTGCCGGCATATCGGCGTTCAGCGCTGTTTCTACAGCATACTGCACCAGTAAGAATACATGGGAGAGCAAGAGCATTACAGTGTCATCAGGTTCTTCACTCGTTGGTGCCACGACGGTATATCTCTTCCGTTCAAAGGGCTATTCCACATACGTTTCTTCTGTTACCATTAGTTCGAACAGTGTTACTGCTACGCCGGTGAAGGTGACTACGAAGAAGAAGTTTGACGTCATAGTAGGTACCAGTGGCAACACCAACCTTCAGACCGTCCTCGACAACTATAAGAGCTACAGCGGTTCCAGCCGTGTGTATATCTTCATTCCTGACGGCACCTATAAGTTGACGGGTAATGCCACAATAACGACGTCAAGCACTCAGACAGGCTATACATATAATGAGTCAACGGGTACCGTAGGTTCTGCTACCACATACGCTGCCGGCACATACAGCAATGCCATGACACAGCTGCGCTCAAGCAATGTGTCAATAATAGGTCAGTCTATGGACGGCACGGTGCTTTACAACATCCCTACCATACCGGGCATATCTTACACTTCTACGCTGGAATTCCGTTCAGGCAGCAACAACTACCTGCAGGACTTTACCTTGAAGAATATGTATGCCGGAGGTGCTTATGACAAGGGTGTGGCAGTGGCGTTCTACGACCGTGGCACAAATACCATCATGAAGAACGTGAACTGCTGGTCAAATCAGGATACATACGTTTCTGTTGCCACACGTTGCTACTATGAGACATGTAAGTTTGCTGGTACGGTGGACTTCATCTGCGGCAGTGGTGATGTGTGGTTTGAGCAGTGCGACCTCGTTATCAACAACCGCAGCGGCAACGTTATAGCTGCTCCACGTACTGCAGCAACAGAAACCTGGGGTTATGTATTCAACAAGTGTACCATATCAAAGGCATCTGGAGCATCAAACGTTACCAACGGCAACTGGAACCTCGGCCGTCCATGGGGTGCATCTCCTGCAGCGACGTATCTCTATACTAAGATGAACGTAACACCTTCATCAGCAGGATGGACAAACATGACCTCTGGTCTTGTGCTTCGCTTCCATGAGTATGGCTCAACCAACAGCTCTGGTTCTACACTTGACCTATCTTCACGCAGTGTTTCTGCATGTGCAGGTTCTTCTGCAGATAATCCGGTACTCACAGCATCACAGGCTGCCAATTATACCGTTGCTAACGTAGTAGGCAACAGCGGCAGCTGGGATCCACAGTCATACGCTGCACAGGTGTCTGTGACAGGCGTGGCACTCAACGGTACCACACTCTCATGGGACAACAGCGACTATGCACTTTGCTGGTTTGTGTTCAAGGATGGCGTTTACTATGCTAACGTAACCACCAACTATATCACACTGAGCAAGAGCGGCACATATACCGTACGTGCAGCCAATGCCATGGGTGGACTGGGTGATTCAAGCACTGCCGTTACATACAAGGCTGCTACCACCACCGTTACCAAGACATGGGACTTCAGCGAGTACACTTCTACCATCGTGGCTTCTGGCAGCAACTACAGCACTTCTTACAACGGACTGACTATCGTGGGTAACGCCTCTTCAAGCTATACCAACGACATTATCTCTGCCTCAGGCTTCCGTGTGAATGGTACCAGTGCCTCTAACCAGCGCTATATCAAGTACACACCTTCTGCTTCTGGCACAATGACAGTGACATACGTTTCAAACAATATTACAGCCACTGACCGTATTGCTGCCATTGGCACATCGGTCGTTACAGGTACAAGCGTATCGTCAAGCACCAGCGGCGTGGTTGCTGCAGGCTATACCAACGGCGCAACATCAAAGACCATCAGTGCGAACCTTACCGCAGGCACCACCTATTATATATATTCTGCAAATGGAGGTCTGACTCTAAAAAAGCTGCAGTACACTTACACATCAAGTGCAGGGGCAAAGTCTGCCACTGTCTTTGATGCAGATGAAGAAGAGGCTACTGCCGTTGAGGCTGTCACAGTTGACACTGCTGTGCGCAAGCCAGTGAAGTACATGGAGAACGGACGTCTCGTTATTCGCAATGCCGGCAATGCTTATGGTAGTGATGGCAAGAGATTTTAAATAGTTTGTTTGAATTTATAAATTACAGAGAGGTCTGGAGTGCGTTGTTACTCCAGACCTCTTTTTCCATATATAGGTTTACGGCGTTTTCCTTGCAGGATGAATCTTTTACATACAAAAACGGTGTAAGATAATTATGCACACCTACTTTTAAGCGGATTATACGAATGTTTGTCGTATAATCCGCTTAAAAGATGTCTGTAATCAGTAGTTTGCTATTTGCGAAAGTTAAGACATGAATTATATGAGTCAAGATATCTTACTTACTTTGCGGTAGTTTTTGATGACCGCTTGTCGCGATGGTATGAGCGATATTCGTCCATCTCAATCTCTACGTCAGGTTCGGTCAGTTCTCCGTTGCGTGGTAATTGTATCTGTTGGTATTTTATGTCTATTCCACGCTCACGCCACATAGACTCGTAGTAAGTCTGTATGGATGCTGCTTCGGCATAGCGTTCATCTTGCTCTGCATATAGGTTTGTGGTGCGCAGCGATACGGGCAGATGGTTGTTGTCTGCCATGTAGGAGGTGTAGGTGAAGAGAAAGTTTGAGTCAGTCTTCAGGTGTATTGTGCCGCCATCACAGAGGAAGTGACGATAGCGTTCCATGAAATATGTGGAGGTCAGTCGCTTGCGTGGGTTCTTCATCTGTGGGTCTGAGAAGGTGAGCCATATCTCCTGCACCTCGTCTTCGGCAAAGAAACGGTCTATTATCTCAATGTTTGTGCGCAGAAAAGCCACGTTTTTCAGTCCCAGACGCAGTGCCTCCGTGGCACCGGTCCACATTCGTGCGCCCTTTATGTCAACGCCGATGAAGTTCTTGTCGGGGTAGCGCTGAGCCAGTCCTACGGCGTATTCGCCACGTCCGCAGCCCAGTTCGAGCACAATGGGGTTGTCATTGTGAAAATACTGCTCGCGCCAATGGCCCTTCATGTCGAACGGCACGTTGTCAACTACGCTGTATGGATATTGGAATACGTTCTCGTATCGCTCCATGTCGGCGAATTTCGCCAGTTTACCTTTTCCCATCTTTTAGTCGTTTTGTCGTGCAAAATTACAATTTTTTTCTTGAATGAGCAAACAAAATGTAATTGAAAAGTTTGGTGATATCATAATAAATCGTTACCTTTGCAAATATAAACCATATAGAATATATATTAAGGTGGTTTTACAGTGACGAAATTGAAGAAATATAAAAATGAGATAAACATATGAGAAACAATCCTACAGGTTTAATGTCTGACAATGGGTACGCTTATCCGTCAGAAACGCAACTGAGAAATATATTTGCTTCATCGTGTGTAGAATCTGTTGCAAGACGATTACAGGTTCCTGCTACAGATGTATATGACAGGATGAAGAGGGTAGAACTGTTTCGCGATTTGATTTATCCGTGTTATGATACCCTTCATACTCAAAGCCGGGAGATTATAACGGAGGACATACTCGAGGCATTGAGGGTAAGGGAGGAAAAACTAAAAACAAATCAGAAGGTGATTGACGAGTGCATAGTATATGTTGAATCCTATAAAATATAATGTCAGATGCTGAGTGATTTACTTATGTGGAATAAAATAGGCAGGATAGTTACTCTGCTTTCAGAGAGGCTGGGAATATCTTCGGAGCATGCTTTGGATTTGTTTTATACATCAAGGACATGCAGGCTGTTGCATGACCCTTCAACACAGCTTTATACATTCAGCGACGCTTATATAGTAGATGACGTTATCATGGAACAGCAATAATGTTTTTCTGTAAGATTACAGATAAATAAAAAAACAAGCCGCAGGGAACTTATTCCTGCGGCTTGTTTTTTTATTTATCCATTAATGAAAGCCTCTCGTGGCGTTTCTTGTTTCAGGTCTTCATAGAAATGTGCGCGTGCCGTACACATGTATGGTTCCAAGAAGAAGAAACCTATGCCGCACGACAGTATGCTGAGCAGAGCCCAACCAATGAAACTGAGGTCGAGAAGGAAAAGTTCCATCTTGTGACCCTCCATCATCTGCATGCTCTTCTCTATGGCAGCGTTCTCCGTTATCTCCGGGTCATCCTTCAGTATGTATTCCGTCATGGCGTAGGAATAGCTCTTGATGATGCCGGGAACGATTAACAGCAACATCCACAACATTGTGTAAACCATCTTCAGCAGCATGGTGACGAGAATGCGCGACCAGTTGCCACGATAACCGTCAAACAGTTGGTCTAGCGCTATCTTCTCCTGTCCGCGTGCTACGTTGAGGAATATGATGATAAATCCCCACGCCAGTTGAATGGTGGCAAGCGTCCATAGAAAACTTGCATTGCGGAATATGGTGAAGTTCATGGCAAGTCCGACTCCACTTGTTATCAGCATATATATCAGTGTAACAATGGCAGCATCGCCCCATTTGCCTTCAAGGGAGGCTATCGCCCTATCCTTGTATCCGGTGCAGGTGTCCATCATGGCCTTATTCTATTACCACGCGTGTCCAGTTGTGAGTGTCAGGCTCAATGCCGTACTGTATGTCACGCAGTTTCTTGAAGAGTTTCTCTGACCATGGGCCTGGCTTGTCACCGAAGTTGTATTCCTTGCCGGTCTCTATATCCACAATCTTTGAGATTGGCGAGATAACGGCAGCAGTACCGCAAGCGCCAGCCTCCTCGAATGTCTCCAGTTCCTCTTCTGGTATCTGGCGACGCTCTACCTTCATGCCGAAGTCCTCTGCCAGCTGCATGAGTGACTTGTTGGTGATAGAAGGCAGGATAGAGGTTGACTTAGGAGTGATGTATGTATTGTTCTTGATACCGAAGAAGTTGGCAGCGCCAGCCTCGTCGATGTACTTCTTTTCCTTTGCGTCGAGGTAGAACTCACATGCGTAGCCCATATCGTGAGCCTTCTTGTTAGCCTGCAGCGAAGCAGCATAGTTGCCGCCCACCTTATATATACCGGTGCCGAGTGGGGCAGAGCGGTCGAAGTCGCGTATGATGACGTATGGGTTTGCAAAGAAACCGCCCTTGAAGTATGGACCTACAGGCGTGACGAAGATGAGGAACAGGTATTCCGTTGCAGGGTGAACGCCTACCTGCGCTGATGTACCGATGAGCAGAGGGCGCACGTAGAGTGTGGCACCGCTCTCGTATGGCGGTATGAACTCCTGGTTGAGTCGTACCACCTTGTCAACCATCTCATTGAACTTCTCCGTTGGCAGTTCAGGCATCAGTATGCCGCGGCATGTTGACTGCAGGCGTGCAGCATTCTCGTCGGTACGGAACACGCGCACCTTGCCGTCTGGGCAGCGATATGCCTTGAGTCCCTCGAATGCCTCCTGACCATAGTGCAGGCAGGTAGCAGCCATGTGCATAGGGATGGTTTCTTCAGATGAAATTTCTATTTCACCCCACTTGCCGTTGCGATAGTAGCAACGAACGTTGTAATTAGTTTTACGGTAGCCAAAACCAAGGTTACCCCAGTCTAAGTTCTCCATGTCTAAGTATGTTTTATTTCTTAATAACCTTATCAGTTGTTATTGTTCCGTTGGTATATGTTATACGGCGGATGTTCACGCCTGTCTGCGGTGTGTTTACTTGCATGCCGTCAAGTGTGAAGTACTCTACCTTGCTGATAGCCGAAGCCTGCTGCTGTATGCTGCCTATGGCTGTGGCTGTGGCAGGATAGTATTCGTTGACGCTTACGTCGGCGTCGGCGTTGCCGCCTTTTACGATGTCCTCCACTATGCTGTTGAGATAAACCTCAAGGTTGGTGTACCATCCTTTTGAGTCGAGGGTACGTGTCACGGCATCGTTTGCACTGTTCTTATCGAGACCGTTGGCATCCTCCCATGCATCTGGCATGCCGTCCTGGTCGGTATCCCAGTCAGAGGCACGGCTTACAGAGTTCAGTTCCGGATAAGCCACGAGCTTGCTGTTGGTGGTGGCAGCAGGGTCTTGTATCAAGTCGATGATGCCAGGTAATGGTGTCACTGCAGAGCCATCCTTAGGACTTACAGTAACGGTGCCGGTGTAGTTGTATGTGCCGGTCTTGGCCTCCTCTGCATAGCGGGCATCTATGGCATCGCGCACTAATGAAGCACCGCAGTATTGCAAGACCTTCTCGTATGCGTTCTGGGCAGAGTGCGTGGTAACCTCGCCGCATTCGATAGGCTCGGTCATCTTTACAGGTACGCAATCTACATTGTTAATCTTAGTATATGTCACGCCAGAGCCATAGTAGTGGTTGGCGTCAGGAATATACATCTCACCGTTGAGATATGACAGGCCGTTGTCAGAGCATATTACACCTTTCCAGTCGTAGTTCTCTGAAGGCGTAGCCTTTGATACGTAGTTGCCGTTGATGTAATAGCGTGAGGCGTAGCCCCAGTAAGTTGAGTTGTCGCTTGAGTTACCGCTGTTGCCAACACTGATGTTGGTTACTATCTTAGGGTTTGAGGTTGCGGGACCACCTTTGTAATAGTTGTTCACCATGTTGATTTGTCCGCCGCCAGGACCACCGTAGCAACCGCCGGTACCCCAGTTATACATTACGCAGTTACGGAAATCCACGCGTTCTGCCTGTATGCAGTTTTCGTAGAGCTGTGTGTCGAGGTTACCTGTGTAGTTGTATCGTGCGCCGTTGAAGCGTGGCACGCGGTTTTGCATGTGCAGCAACATGTTGTGGTGGAAAGAAGCACCCTTGCCTCCCCATATACCACCGTATGAGTGCTCGCCTTTCTGGTGACCAGGGTTACGAAGAGCCTCGCCAAGCATGCACCACTGCATGGTAAAATCCTTGTTGTCGTAGAATGAAGCTAATTCGTCAATGCTCCAAGAGAAAGAGCAGTGGTCCAGAATGATGTTCTTGTGTTGTCTGCCCCATGCTGCGTCAGCGCCGTCGTTCACATTCTTTATCTGTGAGCGACGAAAGCGTATGAAACGTACTATCACGTTGTCACATCCTGTGAATGATACCGTATAGTAACGTATGGTGATGCCGTCGCCTGGAGCCGTCTGTCCTGCTATGGTGCAGTTGCTTGGTATGCTGAGGTCTTTTGTCAGGTCTATGTATCCGCTGACGTCGAAGACGATTGTGCCGGGCATGGTCTGCTTCAGTGCCCATCGCAGTGAGCCTTTGCTGGTGTCGTCGGTAAGACGTGTGACGTGATATACACGTCCGGTAGTTGTCGTTCTGCCACCAGTGGTGGTGTATCGTGCGAAGCCTTCTGCGCCTGGGAAAGCCGGAATGTTGTCAGCATGTGATGATGATGCAGACAAATAAAACAGTATTGTCGTAAGAGCGTATTTCAGTTTCATATTCAAATATTTAATGTTTGAATATGCAAAATTACACTTTTTTCTTGAAACGACCAAATAATAAGACAATAAAAAAAAGCCTGCAGGCAAATACTGCTTGCAGGCTTTTTATATCTTTTAAATTATCTGAAATCTATTTCTGTCCTTTATTTTTATTAGAAATAGAAGTTAAGAGAAATGTTTGCGCCGTAGTTTCCTGTGCTGAGGAATGTATCCTTCTTGGAAATTCTGCTTACGTCTTGAATAGATGGCTCGCTGTCAGCTGATTCGTGTCTCCAAGTCTTTGCAATGCCAAAGTCAAGATTTGCACCTACAGAGATCTGACGGATGATGAAATACTCAACGCCAGCTGTCAAAGCAAGTCCCAATTTGTTTGCAGGAGCACCATTATATGCATAGTTTCCGTCATTCTCTCCGTCTGTAACTGTGGTATATGTCCATTTGTTTGTGTGAACATATACAAGGTTTGCACCGAAGATAGGCTGCAGACGCTTACCTGGACGCAGACGATACTCAACTCCGCCCATAGCTTGGAATGCGGTAGTAGAAACTCTCTTGTATGAAGTTACTTTCTCAATGTCATCAGCTTTATCATAGTTGTTTGTGACATCGTAGCTGTTGTTGAAACCAAAACCACCAACAATGGCGATGTTGTCCTTCAGGAAATACTTGCCAGTGATTGTTGTACCACCAAACAGGTTGTCGCTGTCAAGACCTTCGAATGGCTCTACTGAGTTGTGCTGGGTGCCATTAAACATGTTGCCGATGTAGTTGAGGACTGGGTTAGCGTTGAATGTGATTGCAAAACCACCCTCTTTAGAACCATAATACTTCTCATCCTGTGCGTTTGCAGCAACTGTCATTACAGCCATAACTGCGATCATAAAAATCTTCTTCATAATTTTCTTTTGTTTATCACTTTTTGATTAATAAAGTTTATTGCTTTTAATAGTAAAAATGTTATCCTAATGCCTGTATTTTCTTTGCCTTTTTTGAAAAACGTGTGCAAAAGTATATACTTTTTTGCTTTCTAAGAAAAATTTTTACAGAAAACAATACTAATTGTTCTTCTTTCTTGACGTAGGTTAATAGAATTTAATAAGCATTGCTAATATTTCTGTTTTTTCGTTGTATTTTTGCGATTACTTTTGCGATGGTATGCTTATGTCGTGTCACATTTATATGTTTTAGCGGCAGTACAGCATGCATGCATTTACTGTTTTGCTTACGCTACGATAGGATATTCATCATGATATTATATGTTATTCGATGTCTAAGCATACATAATAAAAAGTAATTTCAGTGTATTTGTAAAGTAAATTCAGTGAAATTACTCTGCAAATTCAGTGAATTTACTCAGTAATTTCACTGAATTTACTTTTAATACCCTATCAGGTTATAATGAATTTGGTTAGCTTTGCAAATGAATTTGGTCAGTTTAGCGTATGAATTGTCTGTAAAATTCATTACATGTGTTTCCCTGTCTGACACATGGAAAACAAAAAAGCCTGCGGGCATTTCTGCTCGCAGGCTTGTATGGTTGAATAATTCTTTTTTTATTAGAAGTTGTAGTAGAAACCGAACTGAAGTGCGTTTCCGTTTACGTTCAGACCAAATCTTGAAGCGCCACCATAGACATCATCACTCTTCTTCATATATCCTAAGTATCCTGTAGTAGCTACGAAACTGATTTTGTCTGAAGCCTTGAATGCAATACCAGGACGAAGACCGATGTGGAATATAGAACCAGACTCATTGAACTTCTCGTATGGGTCGACAATGTCGTAGTTTGCTATAGCGAAACCTACGCCGCCATCAACGAAGAATGAAACGTTTCCGCTTTTAGCAAAAGTGTAACGAGCATAAGGAGCGATGAAGAATGATGTACCTGTAGCATCGTAAGTTGCTTCTGTTACTCCTGTAGGTATTCCGTGTGCATCATATGTGATTTTGCCGTCTTCCTTCAGCTTGTTTGCCATAGAGAAACCAATCTGTGCGCCGACAGCCCAATTCTCGTTGATGTTATAGCCTACCTCAGGTGCGATAGAGAATGTCATCTGTGAGTCAGCATCCTTGTTTGCTTTGTTGAAGTCAAGACCGAGCTGACCACCGATGTACCACTGTGCGTTTGCAGAAACAGCTGCTACAGCCATAACTGCAATCATAAAAATCTTCTTCATAATTTTCTTTTGTTTATCACTTTTTGATTAATATAAAATTTTGTTTATCACTTTATGAGGCTTCAAATAGCCAACTTTTGTTTTCGAATGCAAAATTATACTCTTTCCAACATTTGGCGAAAACTTTTAACAGAAAAATGCGTTTTCTGTGCTGTATTCTTGATATAGGTCAGTGGCGGTTTTTGTGAAAAGGTACGGAAATGTTGTGTTAATATACAGATATCTGATAATGAATGTACCAACCGCTGGTATGGTGTGTACCTGCAGTTGGTACCATTGCTACCTGTTGTTGGTACTGTTGGTACCAACTGCAGGTATTATTTCGGTACTTCCTCAATGGTGAGTTTGCGGTTTGAGTTGTCTGCCAATACCTGGTTTACTATCTGTGTTATCTGCTGCTTCAGTTCGTTGATGAAGGTGCCGGCATCGTATTTCTGATGCTCTATGTCGCGCAGTTTCTTCTCCCAGATGCCAGTCAGTTCGGGTGACTTTAGCAGTTCCTCGTGAATGAGGTCGATGAGTGCTATGCCTGTCGGCGTAGCCACGATGCGCTTGCGCTCACGTTTGATGTAGCGGCGCTTGAACAGAGTCTCGATGATGTTGGCGCGTGATGACGGGCGGCCTATACCGTTCTCCTTCATTGCAGCACGCAGTTCCTCGTTGTCAACAAACTTGCCAGCCGTTTCCATGGCACGCAGCAACGTGGCCTCTGTATAATAAGGTGGCGGTGTGGTCTGCTTCTCTGTCAGTGTGGGTGTGTGCGGACCGCTCTCGCCTTTTACGAATGACGGCAGTGTCTTTTCTTCGGTTTCCTCTTTCTTTCCGTTTTCTTCGTCAGTGTTCTGCGGTTCGGCTTTCTTCGCTTTTTCAAAGACCACGCGGTAGCCCGGTTCCAGTATCTCCTTACCCGTAACCTTGAACTTCACGTCGCCGGCCTGTCCCTCAACCGTGGTAGTAGAGAATTTGCAATCGGGATAGAACACGGCGATGAAGCGCCGCACCACGAGGTCATACACGTTGCGCTCCATGTCGGTAAGTCCGGCAGGCACAATGCCCGTGGGGATGATGGCATGGTGGTCGGTCACCTTCGAGTTGTCAAACACTTTCTTGCTCTTTGCGAGGGGCTTGCCGCCGATGGCACGTATGAGGTCAGCGTATGGGCGCTCACCGGCAAATTGCACCTTGAACACGCCGTTCAGTGTCTGCGGGCATTTCTTATATATGTCGTCGGTAAGGTACTGTGTGTCAACACGCGGATAGGTGGTCACCTTCTTCTCATACAGGCTCTGTATGATGTTGAGCGTCATCTCTGCCGTGTATGAGAATTTCTTGTTGCACTCCACCTGCAGCGATGTTAGGTCGAAGAGCTGCGGCGGAGCCTCCTTGCCGTTCTTCTTCGTTACGCCGGTCACCTCAAACGGCTTGTCCTTTATCTCCTCGAAGGCGGCCTCGCCTTCCTCCTTTGATGTGAACTTGCCCTTTGTGGCGGTAAACAACGTGTCACGATATATTGTTGACAATACCCAGTAGGGTTCCGGCTTGAAATTGTCTATCTCCTTCTGCCTGTTCACGATGATGGCAAGCGTAGGCGTCTGCACACGGCCTATCGACAGCACACTGCTACCGTCGTTGGTGCGCTGGCGGTTGTCGCGGTATTTTATGGTATAGAGGCGCGTGGCGTTCATACCCAGGAGCCAGTCGCCGATGGCACGCGACAGTCCGGCAAGATACAGCGGTTCATACTCCTTCTGGTCTTTCAGCGTACTGAAGCCCTCCTTGATGGCATCCTCCGTAAGCGATGAAATCCACAGGCGCTTCACCGGACACTTCACGCCGGCCTTCTGCATCACCCAGCGCTGTATCAGTTCACCCTCCTGGCCGGCATCACCGCAGTTTACGATGCTGTCAGCCTGTTTGAACAGTTTCTCCACCACGGCAAATTGCTTCACGATGTGGTCTTGCTCTATGAGTTTGATGCCGAAGCGTGTGGGTATCATCGGCAGCGAGCCCAGCGACCAGTGTTTCCACATCTCCATATAGTCGTTGGGTTCCTTTAGCGTACACAGGTGACCGTACGTCCATGTCACCTGATATCCGTTTCCTTCTATGTATCCGTCGCGTGAGGTTGTGGCTCCCAGCACTTTGGCTATGTCACGCGCCACGCTCGGTTTCTCTGCTATGCAAACAATCATTTCTTTTCAATTCATAATTCATAATGCACAATGCACAATTACCATGCGGCAGCCAATTATGCATTATGCATTGTGCATTGTGCATTGTGCATTATACATTATGCAAAGTTACAACTTTTTGTCCAAATGACAAAGTAGATGTCAAAAAAACAATTGTTGCAAATACCCAAATATGGTTAATGCATACAGACTTTTTACAGAAACGCGATGATTATTTACTCATTTTTAGGCATTGCGTATGTTGCTAAATCATAGTATCTTTGCACCGCATTTTTAACAGGTGTGTGAAAGATAAAAAAGTGTTAGTTCAACATTAATAAAATAAATAATAGAAACAGAAATCAAGAAGATGAAAAAAACTTTATTCTCAATGGTGGCAGCTGTCATGCTGTTCTCAGTGTTTACATCATGCTCAAGCGATGAAGATGTCGTAGAAGACAAGTTCACCGCACAGACATTCAACACATGGAGCAAGGTGGTGTTTGGCTACGGCAGCATGTTTGATGCAGGCGAGACACTGAATGTAAGCGACAGCAAGGCAACATTCCACTCCGACACATGGGGCGACGGCACATTTACTGTCAGCGAGCTCAAGAAGAATGCCGACGGCAGCTATAGCCTCATCGGCAGCGGCACCATCACGATGGCAGGCCACGGAGGTGCCAAGGACTACGAGGCCACCATTACAGGAAACATTGCCAACAGCGCTCAGACATTCACCATCAGCATCCCGTCAGTCATGGGCGGCACTGTGCTCAACATCACTGTCGGTGAGATGCCTGTGGCTGCCGCTATCGATGGCACATACAAGGGTGGCACATATGTCAACAGTAAGTATTTCCAGCACTATCAGCCAACGGCAAACGAGAAGGTGGTCATCAAGGCCAACGATGCTCTCGATGCCGCCAGCCTGAGCTACACATCAGAGACATGGGGCGCATTCACATTCGAGACCGTCAGCGTGACAAAGAACAATGACGGTTCATTCACTCTCTCTGCCGAAGGCAAGACTCTCATGCCGGGCATGAGCGGCGAGTCAAAGGAATATGCTGCAACATTCGAAGGCACACTGGCCGACGGTGCCCTTGTGGCAACATTCTCTGTCCCAACCGTGATGGGTGGAACAACTGTTTATTTCAATGCGGCAGACTTTGACGAGGTTCTCGCAGAGTCACAGAGCGAATGAGAATGATGAATATACGCAAACAACTATTAAACGTGCTGGGAATGGTCTCGCTTGCGGGACTGTTCCCAGCCTGTGATGTATTGGAAGGCGCATACGACAGTCCTGAGGTAGCAGTGCAGGAAGGGCAGTACTATATTGATGCCACCGACTACGCCAAGTGGGTTTACATCAACCTGCACACCCCCACGCCCACCATCACCACGTCAACCATAAACATAGATGACCTGACGGAGACCGGTGTCCCTGAGCAATGGGACATTGCTCAGCACCGCTATGACGTGAAGACCAACGGAGCGGCAGTTATGATGACAGACTATCACAGCATAGAAGAACTGGAGGCTGCCGGACTGCCCATGGGCGGGAATTGGATAGAAGATGAGGAGAGCGAACAGTCTGTCACCATCGACATGTCACACATGATGGAGGGCTGGCTCACCTATGCCCCAGGACACAAGAACACGGAGATAGGCAAGTGGGTGGAAGTTGACACCAGTAACATGCCGCCCAGCTACACCATGCACGACAACGTGATGCTGCTGCGCCTTGCCGACGGCACATACGCCGCCATTCAACTTGCCAACTTCATGAGCACAGATAGTTATCAGATAAAGGGATGGATGACCGTGAACTACAAGTACCCGATGTTTGAGAAATGAAGAAGATATATGTCATATTTGCAGCCGTACTGCTTTCCACCGGTGCGGCGTATGCAGAAAACGAGTCAGACGACTGCGTAACGTGGAACAAAGACCCGCTCGGGCTGGAGACGGTTGTGGTAACAGCCACCCGCACTCCGAAGCCGCTCCTCGACATTCCCGTGGTGACACGCGTGATAACGGCAGACGACATACAGAAGGCAGATGCCACCAATATCAAGGACATGCTGCAGCAGGAAATCCCTGGTTTGGAGTTCACTTATTCCATGGGGCAGCAGGTGCTCAACATGGGCGGCTACGATGGAAACAACATACTCTTTCTCGTAGATGGCGAAAGGATGGCGGGAGAATCAATGGACAATGTTGACTTCTCGCGTCTCAATCTCTCCTGCATCGAGCGCATAGAGATAGTGAAGGGTGCAGCCTCCACACTCTACGGTTCATCGGCAATGGGCGGGGTCGTCAATATCATAACAAAGGGACCTTCCGACAAATGGGCTGCCAATGTGAACAGCCGCTATGAGGGAGCCACCAAGGAATGGCGCCACGGTGCGAGTGCTGACTTCAATATCGGCCGACTTAACTCGCTGACCACATTCCAGATGACTGATGCCAAAGCCCTTGACCTTGGCGAGAACTC
>JAEEGH010013600.1_pt1 | contig 18023 bp, 13 predicted proteins | sample 9134181 | NCBI WGS metagenome assembly JAEEGH01 (sample SAMN16246544, study PRJNA631951) | gut metagenome | biome: gut microbiome; feature: rumen; material: DP-attached | host: Bos | place: Iran: Karaj | collected 2018-10 | reverse complement strand
ATGGTGTCGCACGACCGCGCTTTCTTGGACAATATTACCATCCGCACGGTGGAAATCTCGAATGGTAAGATCTATGACTACAAGGTGCCATATTCCGATTATGTCGGTCTGCGCGAGGAGCGCGTCGACATGCAGCGTTCGGCCTACGAGAACCAACAGCGCGAAATCAAGAACATCGAGGCCTTCATCGAGCGTTTCCGCTACAAGGCCACCAAGGCCAAGCAGGTGCAGAGCCGCGTGAAGATGCTCGAGAAGATGGATGAGATTGTGGTGGATGACATCGACAGCACGGCCATCCACTTCAAGTTTCCGCCTGCGCCACATTCAGGCAAAGTAACGCTGGAACTGAACCATGTCGGTAAGTCATACGGCGACCAAGTCATCCTCAAAGACATCAACCTGTTGATTCCTAGAGGTGAGAAAATAGCCTTTGTGGGACGCAACGGCGAAGGTAAGTCCACGCTGTCTAAAATTATTTGCGGTGTGCTCGACCATGAAGGCGAGGTGAAATTGGGTCACGAGGTAAAGATTGGCTATTACGCCCAAAACCAGCAGGACATGCTCGACATGAACAAGACCGTATTCGAGACCCTGGATGATGTGGCCGTTGGCGACATGCGCTTGAAAGTGAAAGCTCTGCTCGGTTCCTTCCTTTTCCGTGGCGACGACATCGACAAGAAGGTGAAAGTGCTCTCGGGTGGCGAGAAAGCCCGCCTGTCCTTGGCCAAGATGCTGCTTTTCCCGACCAACCTATTGGTCCTCGACGAGCCTACCAACCACTTGGACATGCTTTCAAAGGACATCTTGAAAAACGCCTTAATCCAATACGACGGCACCTTAATCATTGTCTCCCACGACCGTGACTTCCTGCAAGGCTTGACTAACAAGGTCTACGAGTTCCGCAAACCCAACATCAAGGAATACATCGGCGACATTTACGACTTCTTGGAGCAGAAGAATCTCAGCCACTTGAAGGAGTTGGAGATTGCTGCCAAACAAACCAAAGTCCAAGAAGTCATACCACAGTCACAGAATAAGATTAACTACGAGCGCAAGAAGCAGATTGATGCCAAGTTGCGAAAAGTCGACAAGGAAATCCAACGCTTGGAGGAAGCCATTGGCAAACTCGAAGCCGAACTGGCCGAACAGGATGCCATCATGGCCAACCCAGACCAACATCCAGACATCAAGATTGACAACGACTGGTATTGGGCCTATGGACAAAAGAAAGAGCAACTCCAAGCCCTAATGGACGATTGGGGCGAGAGGCAGATAGAACGCGAGGAAGTAATGGCCGAATACAATTGAGTGCAAACATGACATTTCTTTATTTGATAAAAATTGATAATCTGCAAACTGCTTTGAAAATCAACGCTTTAAAAATGTAATAATCTTATTTTCAATTATTTATGAAAAACTGTGGATTTTTTTCCTACCTTTGCGTTCGATTTTGAAAACGAACAACCAACAACAGTATAAATTTTTCAACGGATTATGTATCAAATTTTTAAAGACCAACTCGACAAGTCAAAACTCATCATTTCAGGCGTAAAAAGAAACCAACGTCTCGGTCGTGACGCCGGCGTGGAAGACAGCGTGATGCAGAAGATGGAGGAAGACTGCAAGCGTTTGGAAGCCATTTCTGCCGAAATCGACAAACTTCAAGAAGAGCTTCGCAAGAAGAGCGATGAAGCCCATGTCGCCCTCAACACCTTGAAGAACAGGACACAAATCGTAAAAAAATCCATCAAATCGAAGTATGACCAAACTTGGTGGACCAAGTTCGGCATCCCTGACAGGAGATAAGACAATTATTCAAGAATTCTATGAGCCGCTTTTAACGAAGCGGCTTTTTTTGTGCGGATGATGACCTTCTCCTCCCTTTTCAAAGTGGTGGCAAAGAGATAGGTCTCGTCGCCGTCATCAATCTTCAAAGACTTGCGCAACTCCACCACAGAAAGTGGGAAATTGCGCACGGCGATGCTGGCTTTGGACACATCCAACAACAGCTTTTGCTTCACCTTTTTATTATAGGGTGCCCAAGCTTCCACCTCGAAGATACGGCCAGGAAAATCGAGAATCAGTTTTTTGGATGTGTATAGGTTGCTGTTTTTGTGCAGCTTAAATACATCAAAAAGCTCGGTCAACAGTTTAAAACAGCCTGCTTTCATCACGGCAGGATTGGGTTCGTAGAGGTAATTCCAAACACCTTCTGCAAGTCGGCTTTGACAATCGTGTTCTTCCTCCTGTGTGAAACGCAATTCAGGCTGAGTAGTCAGCAAATTGACGCAAACAAATAGCGGTTCTCCTTCATAGCCGCGTTCCAAAATGACATCTAACTCCTTGCATTCATTGGCGACAGCCACCACATGGACTTCCTTCACATAATGCAATTCCTCCAACGCCTTGCTGATATCGAGCATCGGTGACAGCTTCACCATCACCCTTTCAGCCTTTTGAAGCAACTGTTCCTGCAATGCGGCAACATCGGGGATACAGTCACTAATGGAAACCGTTTTACGCCCATAGGCATCACGACGGGCTGGGTCAAGGAAGATACAATCCTTGGGTTCGCAATGCTTTAGATAATCCTCTGCAGTTTCATTCCACACCTTGATGTCGGCATTCAGAACATAGAAATTGTGCTGTGCCAACTCACATAGCTCGGTTTGCTGTTCCACGTAGTCGGCTTGCTGGAAGTGTTGCGCAATGAAATAGGTGTCGATGCCCAAGCCGCCCGTCAGGTCGGCAAAGGAATGGCCTTGCAACAGACCTGCCTTGTATTGGGCGCTAGCCTCGGATGAGCACTGCTCAATGGAGAGGTGAATAGGAAAGAGCAGTTCCTCGTTCTCGCTCCACGATGGCACCTTCTTGCGCAGCAGCTGCCGCGCCTCGATTTGTCGCAGAGCCAAAGAAACGTCAGTGCCGACGGGCGCCTTTTTCAAGGCGAGCGTCGGCACATCAGCGTTCAGGTTTTCCCTGATGAATTGTCTAGTTATTTCGTTCAAGTTCAAATCTTCTTCAGATTCATCACCTCGAGGTCGGTGAGGAAACGCCACTCGCCACGAGGCAGTCTGTATTTGTCGAGACCGGCGAACATCACGCGGTCGAGCTTGGTCACTTCGTAGCCGAGGTGTTCGAAAATACGGCGTACGATACGGTTGCGGCCCGAATGAAGTTCAATGCCGATGCTCTTCTTGCTGTCGTCGTCCTGATCGTAAGCGATGTTGTCGGCAGCAATGGGACCATCGTCCAACTCAATGCCTTCAGAGATACGCAACATGTCGTTCTTGGTCAAGGGCTTGTTCAAGATGACATGATAGAGCTTCGGAATCTCGCTGCTCGGATGGGTCAGCTTTTTGGCCAAGTCACCGTCGTTGGTGAACAGCAACAGACCCGTAGTCTGCTTGTCGAGACGACCCACGGGATATACGCGCTCTGGGCAGGCGTTTTGCACGAGTTCCATGACAGTGTCACGCTCATATGGGTCATCGGATGTGGTGATATAACCTTTGGGCTTGTTGAGCAAGATGTAACGGAGTTTCTCACGGTTGAGGGTCTGGCCGCCATAAACCACCTTGTCTTCGGTCTTCACCTTATAGCCCATCGTGGTAATGACTTCGCCATTCACCTCCACGCAACCAGCCTTAATGAGGTCGTCGGCTTCGCGGCGCGAGCAGATGCCACAGTCGGCCAAGTATTTGTTCAAGCGGATCTCGCCAGTGGCTTTCGGACGGTCGTACAGCGGGTCTTTCTCACGGACATAACCCTTACGGCCACGGCGCGGCTCTTCTTCATCCTCAAAACCGCGACGTGGGCGGTCGTCAAAACGGCGATTGCCACCACGCGGTCTGTCATCATCGAATCTGCGACGAGGGCGCTCCTCATCTTCGAAACGACGCCTTGGACGGTCATCATCAAATCTACGGCGCGGTCTATCATCATCATGGAAACGGCGCTCACGCGGTTTGTCATCATCGAAGCGACGGCGAGGACGCTCATCATCGTCGAATCTGCGGCGAGGACGGTCGTCAAAACGGCGTTCGCCACGAGGTTTGTCATCATCAAAACGGCGGCGGGGTCTGTCTTCATCGTCAAATCTACGACGCGGACGGTCGTCGTCGTGGAAACGGCGTTCACGCGGTTTGTCGTCATCAAAACGACGGCGTGGACGCTCGTCATTGTCGAAACGGCGGCGTGGGCGGTCGTCACGACGGCCTTCACCGTGTTCATCATCAAAGCGGCGGCGAGGACGGTCACCAAACTTACGGTCGCCGAACCTGCGGTCGCCACGGTTGTCATCAAATCGGCGCTCACCTCTCGGCTTGTCGCCAAAACTTCTCTCTTCGCGTCCTTCCTCGTCACCGTCGCGGTGATAGAACTTGAAGGACCTTCTCTGCTGGAATTCTTCTTCAGCAGGCTTTCTGGTGCGCGGACGCTTGCCAGATCTTTCGTTGTCAGTCATTTATAATTATGTATTAGTGATAAAAAATCCATTCCGTCGCGGAATGGGCGGCAAAAGTACGAATAATTTGGGAATATGCCATTGTTTTAGGTGAATTATTTGTTTTTCTTGATATTACTTCATATCGAGAAACACTTAGAAAATCCATTGTTCCAAATCTGGTTCACAACTTTGTGGACCACAGATTTGTGAACTAATGAAAAAAGTTGTATCTTTGCAGCGAATAAAAGGGATTTCTCATTATGAAAAAAACATTTATCTATGGCGTGGCGGTTGAAGGTACCAACTTTACAGACCGTAAGAAAGAGACAAGACGTCTCAAACAGGACTTTGAAAACGGGCAGAATGTGATACTTATCTCTCCTCGAAGAATGGGCAAGACTTCTCTTGTGAGGAAAGTTCAAACTCTAGTTGACAAAGACATCGTGACGGTTTACATGGACATCTACGACTGTCGCAACGAATATGAATTCTATAACAAATTTGCAGCCGAGCTCCTCAAACAAACCGCTGGCAAAGCCGAAGCCGTCATGAAAAACATCAAGGAATTCCTGGTCCGATTGTCACCTACCATTTCCTTCGGCCCCGACCCCAACAACGAGTTTTCCCTATCTCTAGGCATTACATCCAAAAACTATTCTCCAGAAGAAATCCTACAATTACCCGAACGCATGGCCGAAAAAATGGGCAAGCACATTGTGGTTTGCATCGACGAGTTCCAACAGATTGGCGAATTCCCAGACTCACTGAAAGTACAGAAAAAAATGCGCGGCATCTGGCAACTGCAAAGTAATGCTTCCTATTGCCTGTTTGGAAGCAAAAAGCATCTGCTTGCCAATCTCTTTCAAAGCAAGAAGATGCCATTTTACCAATTTGGCGACATTCTGTTTCTCCAACCCATCCCTACAGAAGACTGGATTCCTTTTATCAGCCAGAAGTTCGAGGAAAAAAGCATGAGCATTTCTGATGCCATCATCGAAAAGATTTGCTCTACAGTGCAAAGCCAATCCTCATACGTTCAGCAACTGGCATGGAATGTCATGCTCAACACCACAAAAAAAGCGGATAAAGCCGCATTGGAAACTGCCATTGAAGACCTGCTAAATCAAAACTCGTTGCTGTTTCTGCAGCAAATCGAGAATCTGACTGCCTACCAAATGAACTTCCTGAAAGCCGTCGCAAAAGGCGTGCACACCGACTTCACTTCCAAAGAGGTACTATCCACCTATGATTTAGGGTCAAAATCCAATATTTCAAGAATCAAGACCGTATTGACACAAAAAGAGTTGATAGAAAAAACGCCCAACGGAATCGTGTTCTCAGACCCTGTTTTTGAGCTTTGGTTTACCAAAGAATGGTGTAAATAACAAATTGTTATTTAAGTAATTACAAATTACATATCAAAAGTTCACAACTTTGTGGACCACAAAATTGTAGACCACAAGATTGTGAACTAAATATAATCAAGACAAATACTCGGGAAAGACCTCTTCAATTCGCTCATTTTCAACTCTTTCTGCAACTCAAACTTCTTGAAAGCCTCACTCTCCGGAAACAGTGGCTTATGCTGCAGCATCAGCTTCAACTCGGCAGCAGCCTTCATGGCAGGCTTTTCTTTAGGGTCAATGGCAAAGTCCGTAAAGTGTTCCCAAATGTAGCGCACAGCCTGTTCGGTGGGATGCACCATGTCTTCTTTGTAGAAACGATAGTCACGCAACTCATCCAAGAGGATTTCGTAGGCGGGGAAATAATGCGCATTATCGAAATGCTTGCAAACTTGGTCAACCGCCAAAAGCAAGACCGCTTTGCTCAGTTGGTTCTCATGCAATCCGTCCTTCAAATGGCGCAAGGGCGACACAGTGAAAATGAATTGTTTGGCAGGATGGGCTTGTAGCATATTGGCAAGGCAATCCTCCGTTTGTTCTACAGAGAGAAATTCCCTGTCAAATTGTCGGGCAGGCAGCTTATGGCAATTGGAGACCACCAGACCAGTTTCTTTATGCCTAAAAACCCACGAGGTGCCCAGACTGATAATAATCCATTTAGCCTTCAAAAACCGCTCACAGGCCACTTCTAGGCCATTGTTTACAGTTTCCAAAAGATTCTGTTCATCGAATTGCCAAAATGCCGTATTGTGGCTAAATGTGCAGAATTGCCCCTCGCCTACCGAAATCACCTCTATATGAGTGAATGGACTGCCACTGCCTAGGCGTTCAACCGACTGGGCAATGCTGGCTGGGTTGTATAACACACCGAAAGGGTTCACCATAGCGTTGAATCCCAAGCCACGGCAAAAACCACCCACCTCATCAGCAAAGCAGGAACCTAGGAAGAGCAGACCGTCGCCGTAGGAGATGGTCTGCTCTAAAGGTTGAATCTTTATTTCTGTCTGAAGAATCATTTATGCTCCGCCAAGAACCTTTCCACCTCAATGCCTGCCATGGCACCCGTGCCAGCAGCCACGATGGCCTGACGGTAGATGCGATCCTGACAATCGCCACAAGCGAAAATGCCTTCCACATTGGTGGCCGTCGATTTTGGCTTGGTGATGATATAGCCTTCCTCGTCCATGTCGAGGATGCCCTTGAAAGGCTCGGTGTTAGGCGTGTGACCAATAGCCTCGAAGAAACCATCCACATAAATGGTGCGCTCTTCTTTGGTATCACTGTGATACAGCACTGCGCCTTTCAGCTTCTTCATGAAGCCTTGCTGTTCACCAAAAAGTTCCTTGGTCTGGTGCTTCCACAACACTTCGATGTTGGGCGTGTTGAGCACACGATGCTGCATAGCCTTGGAAGCACGCAACACATCACGACGGACGATGAGATAAACCTTGTTGCAAAGCTTGGCCAAATAAGTAGCATCTTCGCAAGCCGTGTCACCACCGCCAACAACTGCAACATCCTTTCCTTTATAGAAGAAGCCATCACAAGTAGCACAAGCCGACACACCGCCACCTTTAAATTCCTCTTCGGTAGGCAGACCCAGATAACGGGCAGCCGCACCTGTTGACACGATGATAGAATCGGCCAAGAGCTCGCCATCGTATTCTGTTGTCACTTTAAAAGGACGCTGGCTAACATCAATGCCAGTGACTTCGCCTTCGCGAATCTCAGCACCGAAGCGCAAAGCCTGCTGACGGATGTCTTCCATCATGTCAGGGCCGTTGATACCCTTGGGATAGCCAGGAAAATTTTCGATTTCGGTGGTTTGGGTGAGCTGTCCACCAGGTTGCATGCCTTCGTAGATGACGGTTTTTACATCAGCGCGACAAGTGTAAATGGCGGCTGTGTAGCCCGCAGGACCTGAACCAATTATCAGACATTCAATATGTTCCATTTTCTTAAGTTTAGAGTTTAGTGTTTAGAGTTTATTGTTATTTTGTGCAAAGGTAACTTTTTTTTCGGAAAGTGAACATAGTTCAAAAAACATTCGTATCTTTGCAGCCGCTAAGGCAATCGGGGTGTGGTGCAGTTGGCTAGCATTCTTGCATGGGGTGCAAGCGGTCGCCCGTTCGAGTCGGGCCACTCCGACGGAAAGCAGCAAAGTTACTTTGCTGCTTTTTTCGTGCCGTCAGCACGAAGCAAATCGAAGATTAGCTTCGCTGAATGCAGGGCATTTCGTTGAAGTCAATGACGCAAAGCGACAAAAAAAAGGACGCCCGAAGACGTCCTTTTCCATTGTCATAAGCAAACCATCAATACTCCCAGAGGCTCTGCTCGAAGTCGAACATTTCGTTCTTGATGCGCTCCGATTCGTAGAGAGCGTCAATATTGAAAGCGTAAGAGTTGATGTAACGGTCATAAACGTTCTCTTCCTTGATGATATAGCTGTCGAAGATACGTTTTTGCAAGACTTCGTCATAAGTGCGGCGCTGGGCCGAATTGTTGCGGTTGAAGGCAAAGGCCTTAGCCAACACGTCACGCGATTCCTCGTAAGGAATCCAGCACACCTGCGAGAGACCTCCGTCATCGTCGACGACGATGGGGCCCAAAGCGATGATGCGGACAAGGAACTGCGACAATTTCTTGTCGAAATACCAGTCTTCCTTGATTCTCAGACGCGTCACGTTAATCATACGGTCCTTGAAGACAATCTCATTCGGCACTTCTTCACCGTCCTTCCAAATGACCGGCGGGTCGCCAATCTTGACGTTTTCCTTCTCAAAGTCGTCACGAGTCAAAGGTGTCACCATGTCATCGATGTTGTTCTCCACACGGTAAGGCGTGATGTCACCGCTGTTAATGCCGTCGTAAATGACTGTGATGAAGTTTCTCCAGTCTTCGGTCGGATTGATCGGATAGTAGAACACTTGATTGATTTTCTGACGGAAGTCGACTTCCCTAATCACCGTCTTCTTCCACATGACGTTAGACTCATCAATGATGGGAAGCGGCGAAGGGGCCTTTTCGTTCATGATTTGCTGTTGGCCTGAGAGGATGCTGTTCTTCGGCGGCTTGATGTCGGTCGTCTGGGCATTGAGGCACAGACTGCCGAAGAGCGCCACAAGGGTCAACATGGAAACAAGTGTCTTTTTCATCTTATAAAGGTTTAAATAGTTCATTACTTGATTTCAACACCAATAGGCGTTTCGATGGTCTTGGTCTTGCCGTCGTTACCACGCACCTGAATGGCGGTAAACACGAACATATCACCAACATTGGCTTGGCTGATGGCATTTCTGATTTCATCAGTAAAGCTACCGCTACTAGCCTTGGCTTCCTTGGTGGTACCGCTCTTGGTCTTGTAACGGAAGGTATAACCAACCACATCATACTTGACACCGTCGAAGTCGAAGTCCTTCATCTCTGCCTCCACACGACCAGCGGCTTGCAGAGCGCTCTTCGACACCTGGCCGTTCACCACGTTACGGATGAGAGCCACAGGCTTCGGCAGGTCTTTCACACGGAACTTCATGCTGCCAAGGCTGGAGCCACCTGAAGTCACACTGATGGTCACCTCACTGGCCTCGCCAGGACGCAGGTTGTAAGTTCCATTACCCGTTCTGGTCAATGAACCGCTACTGGCAGAGGCATTGATTTCACCTCCGACACCACCACCGACGGCAATCGGGTTGTCGATACCACGATACACCACATTCATCTTGGTGGCCGAAACACTCACCGCAGGAGGAGCCACAGTGAAGGCACCTTCAAACGGGAATTCTTCAATCTGGTTGGTGGCAGGATCCAACATGTCGATGACACCAGTGTATTTATGCGAGCCAACGCCGACGTTCCACTCCAACGGAATCACGCCTTGGGCATTGCTAGTGTATTCTTTTTCAGCACCGCCATCGAGTTTGACACGAGCGGTCAGTTGTGAGTTCTTCCAAGCAGTCACCATGGCCTGAGCCCTATAGGTTTGGCCTGACAGGAGATAGCCGCTTTCAGCAAACACACGGGCACCAATCTCATCGAAGGTGAAGTCTTGGGCGTGAATGTTGGTCATCAATTGGGTGATAGCATTCAACTCAGCGGTTTCAGCCTCGGAGATGATCTTGTTCAACAAGGTAACGTCAGCAACCAACACAGTGTGATGGAAGTTGTGGTACTCCCAGCTGTCTTGCACTGGGTCGGTCACACCAGGATAGTAGCCGATTTTCGCACCATAATATTCACCTTCAAGCGGAAGTCTCTTAAGTTGGGCATCCTTATAGCCGTTTTCCTCAAGATAAGCTTTCGTTCCATAGATACTGTCAGTAATCAAGCCGATTTCGTGAATGTGTTGAGGTCCCATAGCTTTGACCACTTCACCACGGAAACGTCTGATCTTCTCGGAAAGCTCGTAGGCCTTACCGCCACTGCTGGGACCTTCTGGGTCACCCATCATATAAGCAGTAGGTTTGTTGTAGTTGTCTCTCGATTTTACCTTCGAAGTGTTGATGTCATAGAGTCTACGACCGTTTCTCAAGGTATCGGTGTTTTTCAGAAGACCTCTTTCAAGAGCCATCGCCACAGCTTCGCCCTGGGTCTTAGCCTTGTCGCATTCAATCTTCTTCACCAAGTCCCATTTGAGGGCCTCGACGTAGTTGATAAGGTCAGTGGCTTCCTCTCTCAAGGCTTGAGCCTGCTCCCAATAAGGACCGACTTTTTCTTGATCGAGGCCATATTGCTCCTCGAAGGCAGCGTATTTCTGATTAATCTGATTTGAAAGAGTGATGTTAGTGGTTTGTACACCGCTGTTCACTGTGTCGAAGGCATCCAAGATGTCCTTCGAGACATTCATGGCTAACAAGGCAGTGTAGACCAGGTACATCATACCGATCATTTTCTGTCTTGGGGTTTCTTTTGCGCCTGACATAATTTTACTCCTTTTTTATATTAAACAATCAGGTTTGAGTAGAATTATGCCTTAATGTTCATTGCTGACAACATTCCACCATAGACGTTGTTCAAAGCGGTCAAGCGCTGTGACAACTGCGTCAACTGTTGGTTGAGTTGACCGGCATTCTGTGATGAAGCGTTGAGGTTATCCATGTACTTGTTCATAGTTTCGGTCAACTTCTTGCTGGCGGCTGAAGTCTGCTCGGCACCTTGGAGCTGGAGCTCATAGATGGAGTTGAGTGACGTCATGCTGCTGGCCACCTTCTTGATGGTGTTGGCATCGAGGGCGCTGAAGTCGAGCTTGCCCAACGAATCGGTGAGTTTCTGGTTCGTGGTGACATAAGCTGTCGAGAAGTCGGAAATGGACTTCGTGGCGCGATCCATAGCGTTGGCATAGTTGGTAGTGGCAGCCATGGCGTTGCTGATGTCGGCCATCTGACCTGCATTCTCAGCCAATCTGTCAATACCTCTGCCGAGTTTCTTGAATGTATCTTCGCTGACGTTCATCTTTTCAAACATCTTGCTCAACATAGCTTCCTCAACATCGGTGGTAGCGGCTTTGCCACCAGTGCCACCAGTAGTAGCGAATTGGGTGCGGGTTTGGCCATCCCAATCTTCTTCGAGTTCAACAAAAACGTTGTCCCATGCATAGTCAAGGTGTTGCGGCTCAAAAGCGGAAAGGAAGAAGATCAAAGCTTCGACACCCAAACCGATAGCCAGCATAAAGTCAGCACCCGGAATGTGAGTCAGTTTAAAGTAAGCACCAACCATCACGATTGCAGCACCGATACCATAAACGGCACCCATGAAAGTTTTATACTTTTTCGATTGAGTAAAAGCTTGGAATTTTCTGAATCCACTAAGGTTTTCTTGTTTCTTAGCCATAATTTAATTGCAATTAAATGTTATACTTTATGATTACTAATTATTCTTGTTTTATCTATACACCCTTGACATTCTCGGGTTGTCGCCCTTGTTGCGGCCCAAATAAGGCTGGATGCAACGGAAACCCGTGAAGCAGTTGGCTGTATCCTGATACTGATAGTCACGAGTGGTTACTTGCATATAGTAGGACACATCCTTCCACGAACCACCACGGACGACCTTACGCTTCATGACCGGCGGGTCGTCGGCTTTGGCGTTGTAAGTATAGTTGGGGTTCATATCCCAAGTGAAGTTATACGAGTTGGGGTCGTAAGCCGTGTTGGTCCATTCTGCCACGTTACCAGCCATGTCATAGAGGCCCCAGCCATTGGGAGGATAGCAGCCCACCACGAGGGTACGCAAACCACCGTCGGCAAGGTAGTTACCTCTTCTCGGCTTGAAGTTGGCCAAGAAGCAACCCTTGGCGTTGCTGGCGTTAGGACCACCCCACGGATAAGGATTCAACATCTTGCCGCCACGGGCAGCCCATTCCCATTCGGCCTCAGTGGGCAGACGGAACTCGGACAAGTCGACATCCTTCTTGGTACGCAGATAGGCATTGAGCAACTCCGTACGCCACACGCAGAAGGCACGAGCCTGTTGCCAGGTGACACCCACCACCGGATAGTTGTCGTAAGCCGGATGCCAGAAGTATTTCTCGGTCATCGGGTCGTTGAATGAATAGCTGTAGTCGTGAATCCAGCACAAAGTGTCGGGATAGACATTAATCACTTCAGCGCGGGCATAGACCGAACGGTCGCTATAGCCCTGCTTACGGTTCGACCAAGCGCCCTTACGGTCGACATTAATTCCGGCATCGGCTTCGCCCAAAGAATAATCGTTCTCCACCAACTTGTCATCAGCAAAGTCTTTCTTTGCAGCGGCTACCATGTCGAACCAGAAATAGGAATAATACAATTTTCTTGTGTCAATCTCCTTGCGACGGAAATATCTCTCATGCTCAGGGAGATACATCGGCTCAAGAGCCTCGCGCACTTCCTGTTCCTTGCTGTTCCAGTCGATTTTTTCTTTCCAGTTTATCCTCGGAGGATCGTACACCTCGCCCGATTTACTTTCGGTGATGGCATATTTGTCAGGAAAATTGTCGGCAAGAATTCTTCTCGCAATAGAGTCTCTGACCCAATATACGAATTGACGATACTCGTTGTTGGTGATTTCGGTCTCGTCCATGAAAAAAGCGGAGACTGAAACCGTTTTCGGCTCATTGAGGTAGGAACCCGTGATGTCTTCACCGCCCACACCCATGGTATAACTGCCTTGTGGGACAAACACCATCCCATAAGGATCCGGTTGATTGAAGGTCTTGTTTGACTTTCTCACACCAACCAACTCGCCTTGATTTGAATTGCCGCAGGCTGTGAGCATCAACACTACGGAAAACATGAACAATAGTTTTTTCATCTTCTTGACAATGATATAATTACTATTTTATTTCTTTTTCTTCTCAATCAATTTTCGCTGACTATTTAGGCCAACGGTGTCTATTAAAAACCGCCAAAATTAGAAAATATTATATTTCGCCCCGCTTTTTTTTACAACTTTTTCTACATTTTGACTTTAAGTCCATATTAATATCGGTTCAAACGACCTCTTTTCCCCCATAAAAATTACAGATAACGGACGCTACGATAGTCACGCGGCGTTCGATCGAGGTCAAGTTTGAAACAATAACTCAATCCTATCTCATGTGAGCCTGGCAAACCCAAGCCCAACGTATTAATATCGTAAGAATAACCGACGGTCAAATCCTTTATGGTAATGCCCGCCATCAGGCCAACAGACTCTTGAAAGCGGTAATTGACTCCCAATGAAAACACGTTGTTGTAAATCACTCGTGCACTGGCATTGAACTGCGTTGAGGCAATGTCGCTCATCACACTCACCGACGGGACGAAGGTCAGATAAGGCAGATCCTCAAACTGGAAAGGATAGCCCGCCACGGCATAGAAAGTGCGGTCGGTGGTAAAACTGGCACTGGTTTCAGAGTTGTCGTTGAGCGCCTTGCTCATGCTCTCAAGCACATTGACAACAGAGAATCCAAAATAAAACGACTCGGGAACCTGATAGAAAAGACCCACATTGAAGTCGAACAGCATGTCGCTTTCCTCGCCCAGACCTTGCAAAAGCGGGTCGCCTTCCTGATTGGGATGCAATTGCGAGAAATCAACCGAACGGTTGAGCAAAGTTCCCGCCACGCCAATGCCTAGAGTAGAGCCTCCAAGATCCATGTGATAGGAATAACCCAAGCCCACGTTGACATTGTTCTCGAAGCCCAACTTGTCCTGCATGATGGAGAACTCCAACCCACCATGCAACGCCCTAAAAGGCATGTCGCCAGTCAAAAGGAAAGTCGTGGGAGCCACTTCATTGCCATCCATGTCGGTGAAGCCCGCCCATTGCATACGATAAAGACCCAACACATTAACACCTTCGCTCATACCGGCATAACCAGCATTGGCATAGGCATAGGAATTGGAATAATTGGTGAAAATGGGTGCCTGTTGTGCTTTGACATTAATGACTGCCAGCACCATGGCAAAAAGAAGGGCGATATGGATTAATTTCGTCTTCAAGTTCAACATGATTGTCGGATTTGAAACCGCGAATTTACGAAAATAGTATTTATCTCAACAAATTAATTTTTAATCGAATTTGCTAAACTATTGAAATTCAGAATGATATTTTTTACTTAAACAATCTGATGATGTCATTGCCGTTGGCCAAGATAACCAGTCCTAAAACAAGGATAAGGCCCACTGTTTCGGCCACTTCCATGAACTTGTCGGAAGGCTTGCGGCGAGTAATGATTTCAACCAAGAGGAAGAGAATGTGACCACCATCCAAGGCCGGGATGGGCAGAATGTTCATCACGGCGAGGGCGATGGAGAGGAAGGCCGTCATGCGCCAGAAGATGCTCCAAATCCAAGTGTCAGGGAAAATCTTTCCAATGGAGATAAAGCCGCCCACGCTCTCATAAGCCTTGGTCTTAGGCGTAAAGATCAGTTTAACCTGCTTCCAATAGTCACCCAACTCGCTGAAAGTCTTTGAGAAACCTGCGGGGATGGCTTGGATGAAGGTGTATTCCTTTGTTTCCAAATCGAAATAGTCGGTCAAATAGGTCTCAGTATAAGCTCCAATCACACCCTCATCGGGAAGATGCATGGCCAAAGCAAGGGTATCGGCATCACGGAGCACAATCACATTAATATCTTGATTTCTAAACTGTTTGATATTCTTGACAAAATCTTGATAATAAGGTGTTTGAATATCATTAATTCCAATGATGACGTCACCGCTTTGCAAGCCACCCGATTGGGCAGCCGAGTTTTCCACCACTTTGGCTACGACAAATGGTATACGATATGAAATGAAGGTCGGATCTTGTGAACTCAGCAGCTTGGTCACGGCATCTTCGGGAAGATTAATGACCGTGTCTCTGCCGTTACGTTCCACCTGAACGGTCTGGGCCTTGTCGAGGATGATTTGCATGGGAATGTCCTGGAATTTCTCGATGTATTCGCCATCGATGGCCAAAATCTTGTCGCCGTCGCGGAAACCCAACTCATAACCCAAACTATCTACGGAAATGCCGTATTTGTTGACCTCAGAGGTGGGCAGATATTGCTCGCCTTCCTTAGTCAACAAACCGATATAGATGACGAACGCCAACAAAACGTTCATGGTCACACCGGCAATCATGATGATGAAACGCTGCCAGGCGGGCTTGCTGCGGAACTCCCAAGGTTGTGGCGGTTGCTGCATCTGTGACTTGTCCATCGACTCATCGACCATACCTGCAATTTTGTTGTAACCACCAAGCGGGAACCAACCGATGCCATATTCCGTCTCATCGCTTTGGCGCCAATCGTCTGGGTCAAGAGTACTTAGATCGATAGGCTCATATTTCGTCTGTTTCTTTCCTCTCGCATCCCTATATTCGGTTGCCGTATATTTTTCGGGCACATTCTTCGAGAAGAACTTGAAACGCCACTTGCCGTTTACTTTCTTGCAGCGGAAAAGCGAGAAGCCCCAGTCGAAGAACAGATAAAACTTCTCAACGCGGGTCTTAAAAGCCTTTGCAGCAAGGAAATGGCCCAACTCGTGGACGAAAATCAAGATGGAAAGAGAAAGGAAAAACTGCAATACCTTTATTAATATAGTCATCTTTCAGTTTTATTTGATGGGTGAAAAAGTGTGCAAAGATAGTGTTTTTTAGTTACCGTTGGGATTATTAATGGTCATATATTCAGCGGGGTTGATAGCGACACCGCTACGCCACAGCTCAAAATGCAGGTGTTCCGACTTCTCCGCATCGCCCGACTGACCCAAAATGGCAATGGCCTCCCCTGCCTTCACGTATTCGCCTTCTTTTTTCAACAGCGTGGCATTGTGCTTATACACAGAGAAATAGCTGTCGGCATGTTGGATACCGATGCAGTAACCATTGTTGATGCTCCATGAGGAGAACACGACCGTGCCGTCCAAAGTAGCGTTGATGATTTGGTCGCCGTCAGAGACAATGTCGACGCCAAAATGGCCATTGTCAGGATTAAAGCCATTAATGATGGTGCCGTTGATGGGAACGAAGAAGTTCTTGACCAATGAACTTGGCTTGGCGGGCGGCAGATAGTCGTCGCCGAACAGATTATACTGGCTTTGGGCCTCGTATTCGGCACGCAAAATACTATCTTGTTCCGATTTCTTTAACGTGATGGTGTCGGTAACACCCTTCGGCAAAGGCTCATAGATATTAAGCGAAGCCAAAGCACTGTCGGCGGCAAAGTCGTAGCCTTCAACGATTTTCTTCAGATTCTCAAAATAGATGTCCTTCTTGTGCATCTCGCGTTTGAGCGAATCGGCACGAAGGTTAAGCATATACACCTCGCGGTTGAGGTTGTTGTCAGTATAGCCAGGGATATACTCGCGCAAAGGCGTAAAAGCAATGATAAAGGTCGTGACGATGATGAGTAGCAAAGCGATGCCGATGATGACCAGCACCAAATTCAGCAAATTCAATTTGAAACCCAGTATTTCCTTTTTGGAATCGTCATGTCTCATCATGAAGTCGTATCTCCTATTCAACTTCTTCAACGAGACATTGCGGAGTTTCGGCTTCTTAGGCTTTGTATTTTGGGGAGTTTCTGACATTTCAGATGTAATTAATTAGATATTAATAACCTGCAAAAATAGGAAAAAATTGCGACATGGACGAAAAAAGGCCGACCGCTTTTGCAGTCAGCCTTTTGCTCGTTTCCATTAGGAACAAATTACATCATCCCGTCCATTCCGCCGCCCATCGGCATCGGAGGGGTCGGAGGCGTAGGCTCCTTGTGGTTGCTGATGACGCACTCGGTGGTCAGCAACATACCGGCGATAGAAGCAGCGTTCTCCAAGGCGACTCTCGACACCTTCACGGGGTCGATGACACCCGTCTGGAGCAGGTTCTCATAGACCTCAGTACGGGCATTGAAGCCGAAGTCGTTCTTGCCTTCCATGACCTTGTTGACGACGACAGAGCCTTCCAAGCCGGCGTTCTCAACAATCTGGCGCAGCGGCTCTTCCAAAGCGCGCTTGATGATGGCGATACCCGTGGTCTCGTCCTCGTTTTCGCCCTTCATCTTCTCGATGGCCTTGATGGCACGGATGAAACCGACACCGCCGCCAGGGATGATACCCTCTTCGATGGCAGCGCGGGTGGCGTTCAGAGCGTCCTCAACGCGATCTTTCTTTTCCTTCATCTCCACTTCGGAAGCGGCACCCACGTAGATGACTGCCACGCCACCGGCCAACTTGGCCAAACGCTCTTGCAGTTTCTCGCGGTCGTAGTCGCTCGTGGTGGTCTTGATTTGGGCCTTGATCTGGGCGGTGCGGCCTTCGATGTCCTTCTTGGCGCCGTGACCGTTCACGATGGTGGTGTTGTCCTTGTTGATGCTGACCTTGTCGGCCTGACCCAGCATTTGCAGGGTGGCATCCTCAAGTTTGTAGCCCTTCTCTTCGCTGATGACAGTGCCACCAGTCAGAATGGCGATGTCTTCCAGCATCTCTTTACGACGGTCACCGAAGCCAGGAGCCTTGACGGCAGCGACTTTCAGCGAGCCACGCAGACGGTTCACAACCAAAGTAGCCAAGGCTTCACCATCAATGTCTTCAGCGATGATGATGAGAGCGCGACCGGTTTGCAAAGTCTTTTCGAGCACGGGCAGCAGGTCCTTCATCACCGAGATCTTCTTGTCGTAGATCAGGATGTAAGGATTCTCATAGACAGCTTCCATCTTCTCGGTATTGGG
>JAEEGH010013599.1_pt1 | contig 18024 bp, 9 predicted proteins | sample 9134181 | NCBI WGS metagenome assembly JAEEGH01 (sample SAMN16246544, study PRJNA631951) | gut metagenome | biome: gut microbiome; feature: rumen; material: DP-attached | host: Bos | place: Iran: Karaj | collected 2018-10 | reverse complement strand
ACGTCCGCGTGTCGTTAGTCTTCGCAACTACTGTCATCTCCCAGGCGGCGTAGTCACCGTATATATGAAACGGTAGAGTCAGGAATTCCTCCGCTGCAGGCGGATTTGCGCCATCGTCTGGATTGTTTGGGTCTGTTCCGTTGTTCACTTCATCGCCATCGTTCACGCCGTCGCCATCGTTCACGCCGTCGCCGTCTGAATGGGGATTTCCCGGGTCAGTCTCATTAAAGAATTCTTCAAGATTTGAGAGACCGTCCCCATCAGAATCAACCGAGCCATCGGCGGGGTTTAGGGGGTTGAGGCCATAACCATGCTCCCAGTCGTCTGGCAGCCCGTCACCATCGGTGTCGGCAAGGCAGGGGTCTGTTCCAATCGCAAGTTCTTCGTCATCGTCGAGTCCGTCGCCGTCTGTGTCAACCAGAAGCGGCGAGGTGCCGGTTCCAAGATGATACGTCAAGGCCAGCCCTGGCTGCAACACGGGTTCACCGTTTGAGAAAACAAGGGGGCGCCGCGCCGTTTCCACTCCGATTTCAGCCCATGAGCCAAGCGCCCGGTCGGAGAGGAAGTTCCGCTGCGGATTGGCGCGAAAATAGCAGACCCGCACGATGTCGCGCTCGTTCTCGGTAAATGAGATCTGGAAGGAAACCGAATTCGTCTCCACTGCGTCAAGGTCGTGGAAGCCGAATGCGCGATACTCAACCACGAAGCGCCGGACGCCGTTTGTTCCGAATGTCGCCACGGACAGCGCGCTGCCGAGTTCATTGGGATAGGCATATAAGTTGTCGAAAAAGGCGTGGATGACCACTGGCCTGTCATTTGACGAGCCGTATGTCAACCAGTCGTCTTCATCAGTCGCCAACGCAAGTTCCCCGTCAATGCCGACGACGAGGTTCGAACATACGGCTGCGCCATACGGATGGACGGGGAACGGCAGGGAAAGTGAGATGCGCCCATTGTCCAAACTTGAAAACTGCCCAAGCAGGTTGGTTGCGCCGGTCATGTCGCAGGGGGATTGCGCCGATGCCGAAACATACCCGTATTCCTTGCCATCAGAGAGTCCGTCGCCATTTGAAAGGCCGAAGCCGTCCGTATGGGCATCGCCGGGGTCCGTGCCGGCTTGGGACTCTTCGAGGTTGGAGAGGCCGTCGCCGTCCGGGTCGGCGCTCAACGCGGGCGAGGTGTCGTCTAGCGGGTCAAAGCCGTATTTGACTTCCCATCCGTCAAGGCAGCCGTCATCGTCAGTGTCCGCGTCGCAGGGGTCGGTTTCAAGCGTCACCTCCTCGCCGTCTTCTAGGCCGTCGCCATCGCAATCGGGATTCAGCGGGTCAGTCAAGCCGTTCCATTCTGCAGAATCCGAAAGCCCGTCATTATCAGTGTCTGGCTTCTTCCAATCGGTGAGCGATTGCATTATTTCAAAGGCGTTCGAAAGCCCGTCGGTGTCTCTGTCCGCCAAGCCGTCGGCGGAGTCAAGCGGGTCGAATGGCGCATGGTCAGCCTCCCATTTGTCGGGGATGCCGTCCGCATCCGTGTCAACTAGGAGCGGGCTAGTGCCGATATTCACCTCATGCCCGTCTTCCAGTCCGTCGCCGTCGGTGTCGGGATTGTTGGGGTCTGTCCCCTGCAAGACCTCCGCGCCATCGTCCAGTCCGTCGTCGTCGGTGTCCGGGTCAAGCGGGTCGGTCTCATGCAGGGATATCTCCTCGCCTAGCGTGAGGCCGTCATCGTCGCCGTCGGAGTTGCCGTCGGCGGGGTCAAGCGGGTCTGTGTCATTCGAGACCTCCCATCCATCGGGAAGACGGGCGCCGTCGGTGTCTCGTTCAAGCGGATCAGTTCCGGCGGCGATTTCCGCCCCGTCGTTCAATCCGTCGCCATCGGTGTCGGCAAGGCAGGGGTCTGTCCCAAGCGCCAGCTCCTCTGGGTCTTCAAGACCGTCATCGTCGGTGTCGGACGTTGCAGGACTTGTGCCGACGCCGAAGTGGTATCCCAAGGCCAATCCCGCAAACACGGAGCCATCCTCGTCACATGCGTATTCGACGCCGTCGTCATTCGTAGAGCGGACACCGAGCGTGGCAGATTCGCCGCAGCCAAGGCCGGCGGCCTCGGAGAAGATGACTCGCACGATGTTCGTCTCCACCTCGCGGAACTGGACTTGGAACGAGACGAAGTCGTTGGTCGCGACGTTCAAGAAGCCCACATGGGCGAACTCGACAATTCCTGTCCTGCCTCCGTCTTCACCTATGACGGCGAATGACACGGACGAATCCATTTCCTGGCTTATGACGAGGTCGTCCCAGAACGCGGCAACCGTCGCCGAACGGGATGACACAATTGGAATGCCTGAGGCGTCTTCATTGTTATGCATCCCACTTCCGAACGCCGCTGCCCCGGACGAGAAGCCGACAAGCCCGTTGGCGTTGACGGCGAGGTTTGTCATAGTCGCGCCGGCGAGATGGAGCGGGAATGGCATGGGGAGTCCGGCGCAGTCGTCATCCGCATCCGTGAAGAGAACCATGCGGTTCGTCGCCGTGGAGGCATCTACCCAGAGCGATGCCCCGTTCGTCGCCGCCGCGCCCCAGGAGACTTCAACGCCGTCGTCCAGGCCGTCGCCGTCGCCGTCCGTGTCATGCTGGCTGGCTGCGCGGAAGAACCCCATTGCCGGACGCACCGCGTTGGTGACGTAGGCGATGACATTCGTGTAGATGACGCCAAACGGCGCCGTGACCTCGTTCGTGGCTTCCCAGGGGTTCCATGAGGTCGCCTCCTCCCAGTAGGGCAGTTCGTCCCCGTAAAAAGTGACTGCCGCCTCCATGTCCTCCGGCCAGGGGATTTCCTCGCGGTGCACCCAGCGCCATGCGGCGTTGGTCAGGCTCCCTTTGTGGAAGATGTCGATGGCGGCGAAGTCCGCCAGATTTGTCCCGGGCCATTCCAGCATTCCGTCAAAACGGTTTCCTGAAACCGTGAAGGCCGTCCAGCGGAACACTTCATTTGACGAGGCCACCCCACCGGGGTCTGTCCTCGGCTGCGGGTCGGGACGCGGGACGCGCAGCACGCCGCCCCTGTCTCCGCCGCCCTGGTCGCCGCCGTCACCCTTCCCGCCGCCGTAGATGATGGTCGCGGCGAAGAAGACTAAGGCTGCGACACGCATGTATAGCGGTTCACGCGAAAGTGCGGAGCGCAATATGGACAGTCCCCGCATTCGCCAGATGACGGGGAGCGCCATTCCGGCGAACACGAGAAAGACCAGCATTTCAAATGACCACCGCATCGCTAGAGGGTAATGAGCATCGTCGTGTAGAAGCCGTGCGAACTAAGGCCGAGGCAATTAAGGGTCGTCTGGGCGTTGAATGGCGACGGGGGCGCATTTGACAGCCGCCAGTATCCGGCGAGCATCGCCCGCACGGCTTGCGCGTCGGATGGAGTCGCGTCCTGCGCAAGCATCACGACTTCGTGGATTCCGCCTTGCCAGCCCCTCCGCCATAGCGGCGTGGCGGCATGGCCGCCGATGAACACGTCCCCTGCGGGCAAGGGTTCGCCAAGTTCTATTTCCGCAAGGAACTTCCCATTGGCGGGGACAGGCGCGCCGGCGACGCCGTCCACGGCGGCGGACGAGCCTGTGGCGGGCATGGCAGGGGCAAGCGTGAGGCCGCCGTAGGGCGATGGCGCGAGCCAGAACGACGTCGCGGCAAAGAGAAGCGTTGAACGCTCTTCAAGGTTGGTCGCGGTGGCCACGACGAAGACGCGGGAGACGAGGGAGGTCGCGGACTCCGGCAGGGCGAGCGGCGTCGCGCCCGCCGAAAAGCGAACTGCCCCATTCGCCGCGACAGGACACTCCCAGCCGTTGCCCGCATCGTGCATGGGCGTGATGGCGACGCCGCCGCGTCCGCACCACGAGACGGCCGCCTCGCCGTTCGTCACCGAAACGGATTCCCCAAGCGCGGCGAACTGCCAGCCGCCGGCCTGCGCGACAAGTGAAGACAGCATTACCCAAAAGAGAATTTTGTTTTTTACGGTCATGCACTTTTCAATTTCGCATTCATGGTACACGAAAATGGCGGGGATGGCAAATAATGCCACTTTTCTTTCCACCTCCAATCACCACTGCTGCTCGCCTTCTTGGAATGGCCAGACTGAAAGCCACCATCTGTTTTGAAAATAAATCATGGCGTTATGGCTTAATTCGCCTCGGAAATTCCTACAGGGTATTTCACACCAAAGATATGGCGGATTATTCGTCGGTCCAACATCCGACAGGTGGAACGCGAACAATGGCGGCGGGAAAAAGAGAGTCGCGCGCATACTTTGAACAGCAAAATACAACTCGTCCTCTGGAATTGGATTTTCCCCTGGCGGGACTTCTTTCCACAAGTATTGCCCGACAAGTTCATCCGCCGCCATTGCCTGAAGATTGGTGGGGGAAAGAGATTCGAGGAACGAGTAGGCCTGTGCCATTTCATTTGAGTAGGGTTTTATGTCAAGCAATCGTTGCGAGTGACTTGAGGCAAATGAGTAATCGATGTCTATGGTAAATGTTCCATTCGACAATGTGCCGTATTCGGGGAAGTGCGGCCCCTGGTCACACAAAAAGGGAAAACCGCTGTATGGTTGCCAAAGTTTAACCCAATAGTAATAATTCTGTGGATCGTCGGCGTTGCAAAGGATGCGTCTGTTTCCGCTCATCGGCTCGAAACAGCACTCAAAGTCATTTGAAATTGACTGCCGGACTTCAGGGGAAATTGCCGCATCGAAGTTCAGCACCACTGAATTCGTTTCCGTGAACGGGATATTTGTCAATGCTGGCATCCATCCGCAAATCATGAGGCAAACCACAAACTCCAATGATTTTTTCATTCTCATTCTCCTTCAGGTTGGACAAGCGTACGGCACTCCCTATTGCCGGAGGTAGTATTTCCATCGTCCATTATGCAGTATCATGGGGAACACAGACGCATCATTTTCTCCATTTTCAATATATGGGATCCGTGCCCATGTGACGATTGCGTCCTCTCCCGACGGAAGGGCTTCAATTGTGAACTCCAAAATGCTTGGCGGAAGAGGATGGGTTATAAAAAGGGATCCTGCGAGATTGTTCGCGTCATTCGTCGAAAGCATTGGCATTGTCACGGAAAATGCCAGTTCGGTCTTTTCTTGATACGACGCATTCGTCACATCGCCGGAATTCAGCCATTCTATCCATGTGTAGGCGTTAGTCGCGGCCGCCCTGTGTGCATCAAAGAACGACAAGGCATTGGTGTAAGCATCTGAAAGATCTTTAGGAACCATCAGTTGAAAAATACCATTCGTCCTTACGAGAACAGGACAGGGGGAAAACTTCTCTGGTAGTGCCTCCGATGATTTTTTCAGCATTGGCGCTTGAAAATCACCATCGCCGATTTCAAACAAATCTGATAGTGATCCAAATGCTGAAAAGACACGAGTCGCATCCTCAACGATTGAAGCGCATTCGCATGCAGAAAGGTTATCGTCTTCAAAAGCGGCAGAGACAATATTAGTGCCGATTCGCACGCCTTCATAGGCGAATGCTCCTGTAAATGGCAGGGCTGCGAAAAGCATGAATGCAAATGCGACTCTTTCTTTCATCTTTCTGTCATTCCTGTTGGGATTGGTGGCCTTAACATCAAGTAGTCGTCAAGATGAGCACCTTGGTAAAGCATAGGCCGATTCAAGTTTGTTGGTGCGTAACGATTATTATACAGGCAAGGATTTCCATCTAATATCATTGCCCTCAGATATGGGATTACATCGTGCCTGTAATGATCTTCACGCACTACTGTCCAAGCAGGGAAAACCAACGATAGCGGATGCTTGAAATCTGCGGTTCCTGCCGCGACAGTTCCCGTTATAACACATCCGTTTTCGTCATAGGTCGCCTGATGGCCATGCTCTCCGACATTTTCGGAGCGCATCCCATATTTGGCATTATGGTGTAGCAATGTAGATGAATTGGATGGTTTGCCCCAACGCTCATAAGAGACTACACCGTTTGGCGCGACAGCAGTTCCGTTTGTTACAAGGGCTATTGATGAAAAAACAGGTGGCAGATTTGTAGTCCATGCCAAAGAAGTGTTGTCTGACAGCCATTTCGCGTATCTTGTCGCAGTATTTGGCGAATACACTACGACCCACATTCTGTCAAGCACGGTTTCTCCATCGGCGAGGCGCAATTCAACATGAAACACAGATGGACGTATTTCATCTGGTTCTTGGCCGAATTCCAATATGCCGTTGCATGGACTACCGTTCACATAGTAGGTGAAGGAGTCCGCGAAGGGTTTGCAGCAGTCGGCGAGGTAGTAAAATAGGTTTGTCGCGCCGCCCGCGCTCCATACAAGCCCTATGCAGTGGTCGGTTTCATCGTCCCACGGATTGTAAGTCAGTATCCGCACGAGGTTCCTGATGTGCAAAATCGCCGTGTCATGCGTCCATCCGGCCTTGAGTGTGACGTTTGTCGCTTCCGGGCATAGCAGGCCGAGGGCGGATTCGTCCGAACTGTTCCGTCGGCCCACAAGGCGCCTGGGGGCAGCGTGGCCAAAAGTGCGAGGGTTATGGCAAGTCGGTTCATAATAATGGACGATAGTTGAATTATAACAAAACCTGCGTTTCAGGGGCGTTGTCACATGCGGCCCCGTCAACCTGGAACGGCATTTATGGCGACAAGAACGCCAAGGAGGGCGAAGACGAGGCCGAGGGCGAGCTTGGAGGGGAAGACATTGCGCTTCGACCAGCGGGACATCTGGGCGGCGTCGGCGCCCCTGGCGGCGAGCATGAAGACGGCGACGAGGGGCGCGATGAAGGCGAGGTTGTAGAGCGCCAGCAGCGCGAGGGAGCGCCACGCCCCCGGTTCCCGGGCGATGAGCGCCAGCACGGGGACATAGACCTGCCCCGTGCAGAGCGAGTCGAGGAGCGTCACGAGGAAGCCGCAGCCAAGCCCGGCGGCGAAGACGGCGGGGCCGCGCCAGCTGGCCTCGGCGATGGCGCGGATCGCCTTCTTCACGCGGTCGGGCAGTTGCAGCGTGATGGCTGATGGCACCTTCGCCTTGCGGTAGCGGAAGGCATCGCGGACGCTGAGCGCCGAGAGGGCGAAGAGCGCGAGGGCGAGGAGGCCCATCACGATGTCGTGGGCGAGGCGCAACCCCTCAAGGGCGCGGAGCGCCCGCATGAGGCCAAGCCCCATCGCCATGTAGGTGAGGAACGAACCAAGGCAGAAGGCCCAGCCTCCAAGCATCCGCGCGCGGCGCTGGCGGCCGCCCACGGCGAGGATGCCCGCGAGGGCGATGACGATGGAGAAGGCGCAGGGGTTGAAGCCGTCCGCGATGCCCGCGAGGAGAATTGCCGGGAGTGTGAAGCGTGAAACTGCGGCAGTTGCCTTGCCCTCGACGGCGACGCCGGTCACGGGAATGGTCACGACCGGGCATTCGGGGTCGTCGCAGAGGATGCGGACATCCTTCGAGAACTCGCCAGGAAGCGGCGGTTTCAGCGCGACCGTGAGCGTGGCTGACTCTGACGGGGCGATGAACATCGTCGAAAGCGAGGCATCCGCGCCGCAGCACCCTTTGACCTGCGCCACGGCTACGGGGAACTCCGAAACGTTGCGGACTTCGATTGACTTCGCCGCGCCCTCCCCAGCGGCGATCTCGTCAAAGACCACGCCCTCCGGAGGCACGGCCAGCCTCGGCGCGGCGAATGAGGAAGAAGCCAGCAGGGAAACCACGAAATACACAAAAGCGCCGGTTGCACTCTTTCGTGTGCTTCGTGTATTTCGTGGTTGCATGCTAGCGTTCCCCATCGTCAGCCTCCCGTTCTTCGATTCTCCTGATTGCCGTCTCTGCGGCGGTGGCGTAGCGCGGCCCCATTGTCGCGAAGCGCCGCAGCAGCGGCAAGTCCCCGGCGTCGCCAAGAAGCCCCAGCGAGCCGATGCAGACAATGTCCGTCACGGCGTCGCGGCGCGGGGCTGAAAGCGTTTCGAGGAGGAGCGGAAGCGCCTCGGCGTAGCCGCGCTGTCCGGCAAGCTGGATGGCCGCGATGCGGGCGATGGCATTGGCAGACGGGGCGCAGAGCGCAAGCGTGAGCCGCCGCAGTTCCGCATCCTGAGCGGGCGTGGCGGAGGCGTCTTCGGCAAGGGCGTAGAGGGCAGTTCCGGCGTAAGGCTGGTTGATGCGTCCGGCGGAGAAGGTTCATCACGTCGTTCTTCAACGCGGCAAGGCGCTCCACGCGCAACACGTCGTTGGTCGAGGCAAGCCAAGACACAAGTGCCGCGACATCGTCCGCCGGCAAGTTGCGGTCACGCGAGATTGACCGCAATGCATCGTTCCGCGCCTCATAGCGGTCGGCGGTGGCCGAATCTGCGCCGCAGAGGGAGGCGATGGCGGAGGAGATGGTTGCCGGGTCGGTTTCGGCAATGGATGTGGTGGATGGTGATATGGGTTTTATGGCAACTTCTGCCGTTGTTGGCATTTGCCGTGCTTGTGGCGGCAGCGCCGGATGCCTGTAGCGACACAGTAATGCCGCAAGAACGGCGACAAGCAGCAACGTAATGCCGATGAATTGTGGTGTGAGTTTTGTCTTGTTCATTTTACATGGGACATCATCATTACTAGAGAAGTTGAAACAAGGACAATTCCGACAATGAGCATCGCTAATGAACAGGCATTTGGATGGAAATGAATATCAGTCCCCCGAATCCATAGTACCGTGGGCAACGTCGTTCCTCCAATCAGTTCGCAAATGGACGAAGAACGCCGCGATGACAAATAACCAGAAATAATACTGATGGCAAGAGCCAATTCTGGAAGAATCGCAATGGCAATAATTGCTAGTTTTGAAAATAGATTATCCATGACAAATTCTCCTCCTTCCGCTAGTGTGAATGTTGCACATTAATGATCATGGGTTGCGCCTTATCGCTTCTTTTGTGATTTCTTTCGCATGGTCTCATATGCATTCTTCAATCCTATGCACGCTTCTTTAGACCGAATTCTATTCCCTGTCCATATGGAGAAATGCAATACGGGAAGTTTGTCAACAAGTTCCAACTTATATTTCCAATCTGGACTAATCCAAATTGGGACAAGATTTTCCACATTGATAATCTCTTTGTCAATGGCATCTTGAAAATGATTATCTTCGTCGATTTCAAGGCAGATAAAAGATTCAGCCTTATGTATTGGCAAATCCAAGACGTCAGCTATTGCAAAAAAGAAGAGAAAACACAGTAGCATGGCAATTAAGAGGTAGCTGCTAATAGTCCACGAATATTTCGCAAAGAAGCTCTTTCGTCCGTCCGTTGAATATCTTTACGCTTGCATCTTGTTTATTGCCCATTTTACAGTCTAATCCAATTATGAAGTGTTCCCATTGCCGTCGGGGAATAATCAGTTTTCTGTTTACATCAAAAAAATCTGGAGCCTCAACATCCAACAAAAAATCAAAATCTGTTACATTCATTAAGTCGCCTGGAATGTACATATAATCGTCTTTAGACTTTGGGACTAGATGCACTTCTTTGTTGTAACCTAGTGCAATTGAAAAAGGATGGGCACTATCAATATCAATTTTGACAACAGCATTGGTGTACAGCATTTCCAATGGATAACCGTATACGAAATTAATTTGCCTTGAACAACGAATCCTTGTGAGAAAAAGAAGGCATACGAAGAAAAGCAATATGCTAAACACAATCGAAGCAAATCGATTCATTTCGGGTTTAACAAAATTGATGTTAATATTCATAGAGGCAGGTATCAAAACTATAGTGTGCAAAGGTTTTTAGGTCTAGTTTTTTAAGAAAACTGTTGAGATTACCTGTACAATCACAAATTTGTCTTGCACCCATCATCCACCTGCAAGTTGCGTTCATATTTGCGTATCAACAAAAAATAAGTCCATAAAGAAAAGGCGATTTCTATAGGGACAAACAACAAATGTTTCTTGGATGGAAAATCAAAACACAATCTAGTAAGCATAAGAAAAACGATATTCAAAAAAAGATACAAGACGTATTTTCGCCAAAACCATCTATGGCCCGTAAGCACATGATACGCAAGGATGCTGTATGCAAGAGAGATAGCATAAAATTTCAGGCAATAGGTCGAAAAGAAAAAAACAGCGACATTCTCTGCAACCCCATTGCTAGGCACTAAAAATGTCGATAGAACGAGCAAGAAGATAGGGAATTGGATAATTGACAAAATTAAGAGCATTATGATACATGTCATATGATCTGAATCCAATGAACAATATCCGGCAAGAATCTGAACAATAAAAACAATCATTGAAACGCAAATCGCCTGTCCACTCCCCAAATTCAAATTCTTCAAAAAAAACAGAATCATGGTGGAAAGAGTCTCTTTATTCACACTTTGTACACCATCTTCCCTTGTTTGCTTGTTGGGTTCCAAGCCATTCGCGTGATTGCATTTCATAACAATTGGTATCCAATGAACCTGTTGTGAAATTCCAAGCTGGATTGGTGTTTGACATTTTCCGTTTTCCGTCGGTTAGAAAACTTCGATGCCCATATGGATCCCATCCTACCGGACAAGTGGGTTCTGCATTAAAGCAAAAGGAAGGATTCCAACATTTAGGTTTGTCTTTTCGATTTTCGTCACCAGGGTGAAACCAACGGTGCTTTTGATGACTCCAAAAGTTATCCCAGCCTCCAGAAATTGACGCGGATACCATCACAAATATACATTTTTTTGTGCCTGATGAAGGAGTTCCATTATCGCACGAGCATGGCTGGTCGCATCCTTCTGGCTTGTCCGGAGGATCAGAGGAGAATAAGATAGGCAGCAATGGACTGCCGATATTTGGGGCGTCTTCGCCCAAATAGTCAAACCCGATTATTGGGTCATTGCTACAAAATAAATAAAGCCTAAGTATTGAACCATTCCCCAACAAAGGATCCCTACTCATCCATCGTCCAATGACTGGCCTATACTTCCGCATTTGGTATTCGTTGAAGCCAGTTACGCCGCAATAGGGCTTTGTACTGAACTGATGCGAAAATTCGTCCGCGAGCGGGCCGGAGGAAATGACCGGTTCGCCGAACGCGGAGTATTCGTAGTGCGCCACGATGTCGCCGTTGGTGGCTACATACTCCGTTATATTGCCGTTGGCATCGTAAGTGGGGAGGTAGAGTTGGTAAGTGGTGGAGTTGGGAGTTGGTGAGTTGGGAGTTGGTGAGTTGGTTGCCGTGCAATCGGACTGGATTACGGCGAGGAGGCCGCCGACGCCGCCAGCGCCCTGGAGGGTGCCATCGAGGTCAAGGCCCCAGACATAAGAAGTTGAAAGGTTGAAAGGTTGAAAAGTTGAAAGGTTGGTGGTTGTTTCGTGGATGATGTTCCACTGATCCCAAAGGTATTCGATCCTCTGTGGCTCCGTGTCTCTGCGTGAGACTACCTTCCGCACCATGCGGCCGCGATGGTCGTAGGCGTAGGTGACGACGGCCTCGCTGTTCGAGGCGCAGACCATACGGTTCTCGCCATTCCAGAAGTAGTGCCAGCCGCGCTCGTCGGCGGTCATGTTGCCGTCGGCGTCGCATGAAGGCTCACACGGAGGCACAGAGACACAGAGGTTGGAGATTGACGTGTATTGATTGAGGCTGTTGGCGGAGTAGAGGTTGGTCGCGGCGTTGAGGGAGGCGGACAGCCGGTTGCCGATGGGATCGTAGGCGTAGCCGTAGCTGTTCGTACCCATGAGCGCGGAAACGACCTCGGATCGGGCGTTGTAGCCGAAGGTGTTTGCCGTGGCCGCGCCATCGAAGGTGTCGATGCGTGAAATGCGACGGCCAGCCGCATCGTTGGCGTAAGCAAAAGTTGAAAGGTTGAAAGGTTGAAAAGTTGAAAGGTTGAATGTATTGGTAACAACGGTAATTAAGTCGCGATGGGGTTCGTAGGAGACGCTTCGCGAGAAGTCGCCGGAGGTGTAGCCGGAAACGAGGTCAGTGCCCGGCAGGTAGGAATAATTGAAAGTTGAAAATTGAGAATTGAAAATGCCGGACGCCGACACAGATGCGAAGTGGCCGAGGCCGTCGTAGGAGTAGGAAACTTGGACAGGATTTACAGGATTGTCAGGATTGAGCGCATACCCCGCCGTGCGGCCAAATTCGTCCCAATGGCGTTCGATGGTGTTTGTCCCCGCGACACCGATTACGGTCTCGTTGGTCAGCGACCCGTATGCGTCGTAGGCGAAGGTGGTTGTTCCTGCCGCGTCATGCGCTTCAGTCTGGCGCCCCATGGCGTCGTAATCAAGCGAGATCGTCGGAGTGTCGTCTGAATAAACGGTATTGGTGAGGTTGCCCCAGGCGTCGTATGCGTAGTCGGTGACAATCCCCCGCGCCCATGTCCGGCGGGAAAGGCGACCGTTCGGGGTGTAGTCGTACGTCGGCCCCATGCCGTCGGCGTAGATTTTGTTGGTCATCGCGCCGGAGGCCTCGTCATACAACCACGTTGTCGTGTCCCACGACACAGTTGAAAAGTCGAAAGGTTGAAAAGTTGAAAGGTTGGCGGCGGGATCGCGGGTGGTGGAGAGTGTGGAGAGATTGCCGAAGATGTCGTAGGTGTAGCGGACGGGATAGGTTGCGCCGCCCTCGTATGTCTTGCGGCCCCGGAGGTCGTATTCATAGACTGTCGCATTGCCAAGGGGGTCGGTCACGGAAGAAAGGTTTCCGAACTGGTCGTAGGCGTATTCCGTGCGGTTGCCAAGGGCGTCGATGGATGCGGTCTGCTGTCCGGCGGCGTTGTATTCCGTGTGTGCGGTGTTGCCGCGTCCGTCCGTCGTGGCGACCTTGCGGCCAAGGGCGTCGTAGGCGTAGGTGTTGGTGACGCACGAGACGGAAACGGCCATGAGTTCGACGCCGTAGCGGGTGACTGCGAGCTGGTCGTTTGCCGCGTGTGGCGGGGACTGGACGGACACGGAGAACGGCGCGTTGAACCGGAGCGCGCTTTCCGTGACGTTTCCGCGAACGTCGGTTGAACGTGCGCGGGCCGGTGTCGCGGCCGTGAGGCCGGTGAGCTGCTGCGCTGTCGTCGTGACGAGCGGCGCGATGGAGGCGTCGGAGCAGGAGTTGGTCGTTGCAGAGACGAGCCAGACATCGCCGTCGAGGATGGAATAGGAGGAGTGGGAGGTGGAGAGGCGGAATTCTGCGGTTGCAGAGGACTGCGCCCCTCCCAATGTGTGCGTGATGCGCTTTGTGGCGACGCGGGTGCCAAGAATATCGTATGTGTATTCGGTTGTCGGCTCTCCGTCGGCGATGGTGCGGACAAGGCGGCCGTAGCCGTCGTATTCGTGCGTCGTGGCGAGGACTGCGCCAAGGAAGCCGCTCCGCTCCTCGCGGAAGGTCTGGCCAAGCATGTTCTCGCAGCGCTTCGTGAAGCGCGGCGAGTCGGCGGTTTCACCCCGCGTCGTGCGCGACCAGCGGGCACCATTGGGGAGAATGCCATATGCGTGAAACTCCGGCGTGACTGCGGAACCGGTGATGGAGAGCGTATCTCCACCAGTATTGCGGGTGTGGATCGTCGTCGCGCCGTTGGCGGCGATAGTTGTCACTGTTAAACCGTCGGCGCTGTAGGCGATTGTCGCGGTGTTGCCGTGTTCGTCGGTTCTGGCGGCAATGCGGCCAAGGGCGTCGTAGCGCGTCCGCGTCGCGGGGGTTCCGACTTGCGCGGCGTAGTTGGTCTGCCATGTGGCGGTCTGACGCCCCAGGCCGTCGTATTCAAAATAGGTTGTGAGCCATGTCACGTTCGTCATGTCGAGGGGAATCAGTTTCGACGAGGCGACCATGCGGCCCTCCACGTCGTAGTCCCATGTCGTGACGGAACCGTCGGGCTTGGTCTCGGAGACCTTGTGGCAGCAGTCCCAGTCGGTCGTCGTGACCTGCCCCGCCAGGTTTTCGCGGCGGACGATCTTTCCCTCGGCGTTGAAGGCGCGCGTCTCGCGGGCGATAACGCGCCATGCGCCTTCGACATATGCCTCGGTGCGCGTCTCCAGCGTCTCGGAGCGCCGGTTCGTCACGGTGATGTCGCGCGTCGTCCTGCCGTCAACGGGTTCGGGCGAGAGTTCATGGAGATGCGTTATCGTCCGCGTCCAGAGATTCGAGGACAAGGAGTAGTCGTAGAGTTCAAGGGAGCCGTTTTCGCGGCGGACGGACTTCACGAAGCCGGAACGGATGTCGCCGCCGACGACTGGCCAGTAGGCCGTGACTGTGCGCAGCGCGTTGGTTCCGCCGTAGGCCGCGCCCGGTTCCCCGGCGCGCTCGACGATGTTCGTGAGCGGGGCATAGACGTAGTAGGTGCGCGCACACTCGACGCCATCCAGCATTCTTACAACAGTCCGGGGCCGCTTGTCAACGGGCGGCACGGAGTCGGACGGATCGACCGAGGCGTAGGATGATATCGTCGTTTCCGTCATCATGCCGGGGCCGCTGCGAGTCTTGGAAACAATGCGGTTCTCGGAATCATAGGCGTATTGCGTCAGCAAGCCGGACTGCTTCCGCTCGGTCTTGACCTGGCCCTTGCCGTCGCCGGAGGTGTAGTATGTCCAGGTCGTCGTCTCGGTGGCGTCGCCGAAGCCATCCACACGGTTCGTCATCGCGAAGCCCCACGACATCCACTTGAAATTCGATTCGCGGCGCGACAGCGCCGTGCCCGCAACAGAGTGGACAACCTTCACTATTTGCGCGGCCTTGCTGTCGGCGACCATACGCTCCTTCTCCTCGCGCACGCCGGACGGCCTCGTGAGCGACCAGTCGCCCATGCCGTAGTCGAAGACGCTGACGGATGGATCGCCGCCGCCGCGACGCACGGACACGACAGCGCGTTTGCCGTCGTTCTCCCGGCGGATCGAGAGGGTTTTCACTGGGTTCCCGGCGGGGATGGCGTAAAGCCCGGTTGCCACATCCTTCGCGGGGATGGCGTCGCCGACCGAATAGACATCGACATCGTAGCCCTGCCAGTCTGGCGTGTGTGTGACGTCGGCCAGATACGAGGGGGTCAGGAACTGGCGCACCCCGTATGGCGCGTAAACGATATCGACGCCCATCTCCTCCGGCGTGTTCGTGACGCCCCGCGCATCGGTGATGGACACGAGACTTCCGCGCCGTCCAGTCATATCCGTGGCAAGGAAGCGCCGCCGCGTCCCGTCTCCGGGGTAGAGGTCGTAATAGACGGGATCGGCCGTCGTCGCCCAGCCCTCGGCGTCAACCATCAGCACGCGCTCGTCCATGTCACGGTGGACGCCGGGTTTTGGGCGGCCCCAGGATTCGCCTTCGCCAAAAACGAATGTCACGCTCTCGCCATTCGGATGGGAGAACACGACTTCTGCGGGTGTCACGCCGTCGGCGAGGTTCTTCTGTCCGAGCCGCTTGAAGGTGTAGCCGCCCAGAACCGCGTGGAGCGATTCCGGCGTGAAGATTTCGGGCGCATCGTCGTCCGCGAATATCTTCAGCGAACACCCCATCGATCCGGTCCATGACGTAGTCCTGCCAAGTCCAAGCCGGACTTTGATGCAGCCGTCTTCTTCACTGTCCCCATTGTTTGCACTCTTTTCGCCGCCTGTCCCGTCATCTTTCTGGCCATTGTCGCCATCTTCCTCGCACTCGCATGTGCTGTCTGGAGCATCGCACTCCGAAGGTGGATTTGTTTTCGCAGATGGGTCGGCCCAAACGGGATTCGAAAGGGCGATGGCGAAAATCGCGAAAACGTAGATGCTGAGAGTTCGGTTCATGTCTTCTTACCTGTTTTTATAGATTAGCCTGCCGTCCTGGTAGATTCGCGTGGAGTGGCACACGGATGTCTTGACGCCGCGCGCCCTGACGAATCGGACGGAGACGTGGCCATTGGCGTCGAAATCAGCGGCTGTCAGTGTCTTCGTGCGGGTGCCGTCCTCGAACGTGACGCCGGAGACGAAAATCGACAGCGTCACGGTCGTCCCTTCGGGTATTGCGCCCAGGAGGAGCGAAACCTCGATTAGCTGCGAACCGTCCCCGTAGTTGTCGAGGACGTGGAAATACGTGCCGTTGTCCGCCCAGACCGGCGTGACCTGGACGGCATCCGAAATGGCGCCGTCCTCCCCGAGGCGCGAGACGAGGCCGAGGTCGCGGCTCTCATGCGTGAGCAGGAAGAGGCTTACCCCGCCGCCGGAGACCTCGGCAGAGACCTGAAGCCCGGAATCGTGTTCCAGCTGGTTGCGAGGCGAGAGCGCTGGGCATTCCAACGTCTGCGTGGCGTCCATGAGGATTGCGGGGTTGCGCTTGGGGAAGCGCGAGCGGACGACATCGACAAGAGCGAATGCTGTGTCGTCGAAGAGCAGCCCTTCGCGCGTGACGGCGACAAGATACTGTCCGGCGGCGTCGAAGCGATATGGCGTCGCGGCCGTCTCCATCCAGTTGGTGACGGGCGCCCAAGCACCGGCGGCGGTGGCCCGCGAAATGGCGACCTCGCTTTCCGCGCCGTTGCCGAACGGCGCGATCTTCAGTGCGTCGCCCGTTCGCAGGGTGAGGGCGTTGGTCGCGAACTCCCCGTCGAAGACATCCAGCGCCTTCCACTCGACCGCGAAGGAGTCGGCGAGCGAGCGGTCGCGCATCGAGACGACTGCCGCGCCGTTGGTCGGGAGGTGGATGTCGGCGTAGAAGCCGTCGCCAATAGTCTTGACCGTCGAATAGACGAGATTCGTTTCCGCCGTGGAGACCTCGATTTCGAGAACGTCGCGCCAGAGGTCGCGGCCTTCGACGCAGAGCGGGGAGACGAGGCTTTCGAGCGGGAGCGCGTCAAGCGCGGACGCCATGTCCGCACGGTGGTTCTTCCAGTCCGGGATGCCGTCTTCGTCCTCGTCCGGGCCGTCGAAGGTCACGAACCGGAGGTCGTAAACGGCGAGGAAGGTGTTGACGGCCCAGTTGCGCCAGACGAGGCGGAAGTCGTGTTCGCCAGGGGAAGTTTCGGGAAGGAAGAAGAATGCGTCCGTCCGCGTCCCGTAGGGGGCGAAGACGATCTGCCGCGCCACGAAGAGGCCATCGACGTAGAGCGAGAGGTCGAAGGTCTTCGCCTTGGAGTAGAAGTTGTGCTGGCCGACATTGACGGCGAGGGCGTCCGCGCCGCCGGCGGGGACGGAGAGCCGCCATGTGAGCGACCCCGCGCGCTCGGCGGCGTAAACGGCGCCGTCGCCATCGATGCGCCAGATCCCCGTGGAGGCGGAGTAGGTCGCACCGGGGGTGCGCGTACTTGCATCGACAGGCTCGCCCCAGGCGATGTCGGCGACGAGCGGATCGCTGCGGGCGTTGAGGACTTCCAGATAATCCGAAACGCCGTCGCCGTCGGTGTCGGGGAGTTGCCAGTCGGTGCCGTGGCGCATCTCGGCGATGTTGGGGAGGCCGTCGCCGTCCGGGTCGTCAAGGGCGTCGGCGGCGAAGGGGTCTGTGCCGTGCGCCACTTCCCAGCCGTCGGGCATCCCGTCGCCGTCGGTGTCCCGGCTGAACGGATTGGTGCCGATGCCGTATTCGCCGAGGGTGGAAAGGCCGTCCCCATCCGGGTCGTCCGCCGCGTCGGCGGCGTCGAGAGGGTCGAGGCCAAGTTCCGACTCCCAGCCGTCGGGGAGGCCGTCGCCATCGGTGTCGGCGTCGGCCGGGTCTGTGCCGGATGCGAACTCGTCCGCGTCCGCGAAGCCGTCCCCGTCGAAGTCGCCGGAGCCGTCGCGGTCAAGCGAGCCGAACGTCCTGAACTCCCACTCGTCGGGCAGCGCGTCGCCGTCGGACGAGAGACCTTCGGGCCGCGCGAAGCCGACGTAGATGTCGTCGAAATAACCGCGCCCTCCTGAAAGGTCGAACGAGTGGATCGCCCCGGAGTCCCCGCGCATGGAGAGTCCCCTGCTGGCAAGAATGCCGTCAAGGTAGAAGTCGTAAACGCGGTTGGGGAAGTCGAAGCGGAACGAACATCTGAACCATTTCTCCTCGCTTTCGACGCTGAAAGCCGTGTTCGTGAGGTATACGTCGCCGTCCGCTAAGACCGTATCCCC
>JAEEGH010013598.1_pt1 | contig 18024 bp, 8 predicted proteins | sample 9134181 | NCBI WGS metagenome assembly JAEEGH01 (sample SAMN16246544, study PRJNA631951) | gut metagenome | biome: gut microbiome; feature: rumen; material: DP-attached | host: Bos | place: Iran: Karaj | collected 2018-10 | reverse complement strand
CGGATGGCGCAGGCGGTGCCATTAACATTGTGACTAAAAAACGCCCGACAAATTCTGTAGACGCTTCTTACAGTTTTTCGAGCTTCAATACGCACAAAGCGTCAGTTTCAGCAAGTCATTTGATTGATAGCATTGCGGGTGCTACAAGCCTTGAAATTGGCGTGTCTGGTTACTTTAACCATTCCGATAACGATTACGAATTTACAGCTCCATACATGAAGAGCTCTACTGGCGCGGATACGAGTGTTGTTCGTGATCATGACCATTACACCTCTTACAATGTGCAGGCTTTTGCGAACTTGATGAACGCCTGGTTTGACCAAATTTCGTTAGGCGCAAGTTTTGGTGCGTTTGACAAGCAGATTCAAGGCGTTGATAATCGCATTAAGGAAGCGGCTTCCGAAGGCTATAATTTGGGCGTTTCGTTCGGACTTGACAAGAAGAATTTCTTTGCGAAAAATCTGAATTTCAGTGACTATTTTTCGTTTGGTTATGCCGAAAATAAAATCATCGATACGAGCCGAGTCCATTGCCGTAACTGGTTTAGCTGCGATACGGCGCAAAAGAATGTGGGCGAACTCGTGTCCATGGGACTCCCGAGATTGCGCACGGTGCAGGTGTACGATTTCAACAACTTGCTGAATTTTGATTACCAGTTTATTAAGGATCAAAAGATTTATTGGAATACGCTCATCAAGTACCACAAGGAAAATCCTGAGGACGATTACGGTGCTAAAATGGCCCAGTTTAACACGGCGGGTCTTCCGGGAGAAGTTTTCTCGATAACGACGGGACTCTCTCTTGAAAATAATTTCTTTGAATCGCGTCTCCAGAATCTTCTCGGTTTCAAGTTCCATTACATGAAGGCTGAAATTTCGAATATGCCGACGAGCCTTCTCATTGAACCTGCGGTGGAATCAAATGATTACAATGATTTCAGTTACGATGAAAGCTTGATGTTCAAGATTGCAAAGCCCCTTTCCGTGAAGGCTTCGTATCAGCATGCTGTGCGCTTGCCGACTCCTGAAGAACTCTTTGGCGATGGCATTCGTGTGAGTGCGGCGACAAGCCTCAAGCCTGAACAGGCTGATAACTTCAACTTTGGAATTTCTGTAGACTTGCAGGAATTGCCGCTTGTGACAAGGCTCCGTTTTGATGGTGATGTGTTTTATTCGTACTACAAAAATCGAATCCATTACATGAGCGCGGCACAGATGTCTACGCCTTACTTTAACATGAATCCTATTCGTAGCTGGGGCTATGAAGGCGATGTAAAATTAGATGTCAATGAATGGATTTTGCTTGGGACGAACTGGACTTTCCAGGACTTGCGCAATGTGAAATATACCGCAAAACAGGGTGTCCCAAAGAATGCGATTGTGCCGAATATTCCGCGATTCTTTATGAACTATCTTGCGGAATTCCATATTGGCGATTTGTTCTGCAAGGAAGATTTTTTGAAGGTCTGGTGGTCGGCTAATTTTACGGATGAATATTTCTATGGCTGGAAAATCAGTACGCGCCAAACGAGAAAAATTGAATCTTCGTTTACACAGGATGTAGGCATTGAATATTCCTTGTGGGACAATAAATTCGGCTGGAGTTTTGAAGTCGATAACTTGGCGGATGCTCGCTCGTATGACAAGTTTGGCGAAAGCAAACCAAGTAGGAGCTTTGCAACGAAGATTCGCTATAGCTTTAGATAGAAGGAGTTTATAAGAATGTGTTTGTCTGAATTACAGGAAAATCAAAAGGGTTTGATTCAAAAGATTAACGGGGATTCACGCTTTATTTCACGCGTGGTTTCGATGGGGCTTCCGCCGAGCAGTCCGTTCTTGGTGCTGCAAAATGATGGGCGTTCTCCGGTTCTTGTGTATTCGCACGATACGATGATTGCGATTAACCGCAAAGAATGCATGCAGATTGACGTGGAGATGGCATGAGAACGATTGCATTGCTGGGACAGCCGAATTCCGGTAAGTCCACTCTTTTTAATGCATTGACGGGTTCGCATCAGCATGTCGGTAACTGGCCCGGAAAAACGGTGGAAAGGGCGGAAGGCTTTTTCACGCAGGGCGAAGAACTTTATCGCGTTGTTGATTTGCCGGGTAGCTATGGGCTTACGGCAAACTCTGCCGAAGAAGTTGTAACGCGCACTTACATTGAACACGGTTATGCCGACATTGTCTGCATTATCGTTGACGCGTCGCAGCTGGAACGCAGCCTTTACATGCTTGCAGATTTTGCAGGCGTGAAAAGCTCGGTGATGCTTGTGCTCAACATGATGGATGTGGCCGAGCAGAAGGGCAAAAAGATTGACGTCCAGAAAATCGAAAAGCTCTTGAACATTCCGGTGCTTGGCTTTACGGCGGCAAATCTGGACGACTATCCGAAATTCTTTGAAACGCTGAATCGTGCGCTTGAAAAGAAGGCGACGATTTCGTCGGATAAAATTCGTGATATTGTTGAACGCGAAGGCGGAAAGTCGCGTGTTGAAAATCTGGAAAAGCTTGAAGATTTGATTGCATCTCTAAAATTTGACAATCGCGAAAGATTCTGGGTTGCATCAAAGCTTTTGGAAAATGATTCGCTCGTGCGTTCTGAAGTCGAAACGGCGGTGACGCCGGAACATTGGAAGCAAATCAAGGAAATTCTGGATGCTGAAGGTGCTGAAGGCGGACTTTTGACGGGTGAAGCGAAGTACCGCTTTGTCTCTGAAGTTCTCCGTGATGCGTCTGAAGGCGAAGAAAAATCGATGAAGCTTTCTCGCTTTGATAAGATTGCGACGCACCGCATCTGGGGTAAAATTGTCGCGTTCTTTATTCTCGTGCTTACGCTTGCCGTGAGCATGATGATTGCAGTTCCGATTATTATGGGTTGCTTTGGCCTTCAGGGGGTTGCGGAACCGTTTGTGAATCGTGTCTGTGAATCGCTTGGCTGGTGGCCCTCTGTAGCGTCGTTTATCAATAGCGTTATCATTGGCGGGCTTGCCGTGACTGTCGCCATGATGGGATTTGTCTTTGCAATTCTTGTGACGTTTGGATTGATGGAAGATACGGGGTACTTGGCAAGGTCTTCGTACGTGTTTGATTCGTGGCTTTCACGGCTTGGATTGCATGGTAAGGCGTTTATGCCTTTGGTATCGGGGCTTGCGTGCACGGGCGGCGCCGTTTGCGGTACGCGCGTGTTGGATACACGTGGACAGCGCTTGTTTGCGATGGTGCTTTTGTGGTCCATTCCGTGCGGCTCAAAAGTTGCCGTAGTGCTTTTCCTTGCTTCCGTTTTCTTTGGCTCGGCGGCTCCGCTGTTTGGCTTGGTTTATGTAGCGATGATTTTTGCATCGTTCTGGCTCTCGTCCAAGCTTTTCGGAAATAAGCTGATGCCGGTGAATGAACGCGTGGGCATGATTATGGAACTCCCGCCGTACCACAAGCCGCATTGGAAAATTTTGCTCAAGACGGTTGCTCGCAATGTCTGGGCGGTTTTCAAGAAGGCGATTGCAGTTATTTGGTTTGTGTCCCTCTTGTTCTGGCTTATTTCGTATTCGAAAGATGGAAATGTGGAACATAGCGTGCTTTACACCATTGGCAATGCGATTGAACCGTTTACGCAGATTTTCGGTATGCGCTGGCAACTGTTTATTTCGTATATCGGCGGAATCTTTAGCAAGGAAGCTTCGCTTGGCGTGATGAGCGTGGTCTTCTCGAGTACAACTGATGCGTTCTCGCTTGTTGCCCGTAATGCGGCGGGTGCAAATCTTGGCGAAATGATGCGTGCCGTGGTGACAATCCCAGAAGCTCTTGCATTTATTTTTGCATCCATGTTCAATATCCCTTGTGTACTTGCAATGGGTACAACGTATCGTGAAACGCATTCCCTTAAGTGGATGCTTGCGATTGCGGGTTATTACTTTGCGATTTCGCTTGGTTTGGCGTTTATCGTTTACCACATTGCTTTGTGGGTGCTTTAGGACTTCTTCACAAAACCCAGACTACAATAGAAGCGGGTATGGCGTGCCGAACGGTGCGCCATACTTGTTTTATATCGCTGCACTCAGAATGACGAGAAATTAGCTTTGTCTAATCGGATTGTTTTAAAACTATTTAGAGTAGAAGAATCGTAGGTGCTTAATTTATTTTTACTCGTCCATGTTGGAATTGGGGCATTCAAAAATGAAAAAGAAAATTGCGTTCTCTGTTGCGTTGTGTTCTGCTTGTGTTTTTGCGCAGAACGATGAAGTTACAAGCTATGATGATGCATTTTTTGATGAGCCCGCAGCAGTCAGTGAAACGCCTGCTCCAACTGCAGTGAAATCTGAAAGTGCTGTAAAACCTTCTGATATTACTGTTCTTGATGGCTTGTCTGTTGAAGACGAAAGCGAAGCCGAAACATCTCCGGTTGATACGAAGACAAAGGCCGAATCTGTTAAGGTCTTGGATACAAAGGAATTGCAGGGGTCTAGCGCCACAATTGCCGAAGCGACGAATCGCTCAAGTGGCGTGAAAATTCGCCAGTCGGGTGGTCTTGGCGGTGAAAGTAAAATCAATATCCGTGGCATGGAAGGCAAGAACGTAAAAGTCCTTGTCGATGGTGTGCCTGTGGATAATGGGAATGGCTCGCTTTCGATAAATGATATCCCTATTGACAAGGTGGATCGCATTGAAGTTTACAAGAGCTATGTGCCGGAACGCTTCGCGACGGATGGCATGGGCGGTGTCATCAATATCGTGACGCGTAATTTGCCCGAAAGTTCCATTGCAGGGTCGTATTCTTTTGGAAGTTTCAATACGCATAAGGCTTCGCTTGATGCAAAGTATGTGTGGGTGGCCGATTCTGCAAAACAGCGCACTGTAGAAACGGGAATTTCGGCTTATTACAACTATTCCGATAACGATTATGAATTTACTACGCCGTATATGGATACGACAGTGACTCGTGAACATGACCGTTATTACAGCTATAGCATTTCGCCGTTTGTCAACTTGAATAATTTCTGGTTTGATAGAATTTCGTTGGGCGCAAGTTTTGGCGGTATGAATAAAGAAATTCAGTCAACAGCGCACCGTGTTGAGGATGCTTTTGCTGAAGCGTGGGGCTATGGCGTTTCTCTTGGCTTAGAGAAAAAGGACCTTTTTGTAAAGGGACTTTCTGCGGGCCTGTCTCTTAATTTTAATTACAGCAAGGATCGTGTCGTTGATACGAGCCATGTGTATTATTACGGCTGGGATAAGACGAATTTCAAGGAATCAAAGGGCGTTTCTGGTGAAATTTCTATGGGCAGCGCGACGTTCATTGAACGTGAAAATTATACGTTGACGATGCCTTGGAATGTTGATTACGCTTTCAATGAAAATCATTCTCTGACATGGAGTGGTTTGTATCGCTATGAATCACAGGATCCGGTTGACAAGCTTGCTGCCAAGGGACAGCTTCTGAATAACGCTGGATTTCCGGGGTATAGCCATTCCGTAGTGACAGGGATTTCTCTTGAAAATAATTTTTGGGATAAGCGAATCCAGAATGTGGCTGGAATTAAGGCGTATTATTATAGCATAAAAGCTGATGATGTTGATGGTAAGTTGAAACGCCTGACAGATGACGATGCAACGAATAAGGATATTGGCTATAGTGAAAACATTCGAGTGAAAATTATTGAACCGCTTGCGCTCAAGGGTGGCTATCAGCACAGTTTGCGATTCCCGACGCGTGAAGAAATTTTTGGCGATGGCGTTTATGTACAATGTGCGCCAAACTTGAAGCCAGAGAAGTCTGATAACTTTACGGCAGGTGCAGAACTTGATTTGGACAACATTCCGTTGCTGTTGCGCTTGCATTTGGAATTCAACTGGTTTTACTTGCTGATGGAAGACCGTATTTATTGGAATAATTATGCGTCTATTCCGCGTCCGTATTACAATAGCGTTGGCACGATAACTTCTGGCTTTGAGGTTGATGCTGCAATTGATGTGAACGAATATGTAGCGCTTTCGTTTAACTTGACTAAGCAGGATGCTGAAAGTCGTGAAGCGGATATGTCATTTGGAATTGCGAAGGGACTTACGGTTCCAAATATTCCGACATTCTATATGAACTTCGGTGTGGAATTCCACTTGGGCGATGTTTTGTTCAAGGATGACTTCTTTAAGCTTTATTGGCTTGCAAACTATACGGACGATTATTATTACGGCTGGAAAGTTTCTGCCAAGCAGGACCGTACAATCCCAAGTTCTTTCTCGCAGGATATAGGCGTTGAATACTCCATTATGGCAAATAAGCTTTCATGGAGTTTTGAAGTCAAGAATTTTACGGATGAACTTGTCTATGACAAGTATGGAGAATCTAAGCCGGGTCGTGCATTCGCGACGAAAGTGAAATTCTCACTTTAGATTTTACAAACAACAAAAAAGGAAAAACAATGAAATCCTATAAGTCTCTCTTTCTTATGGCCGCTTTTGGCTTGATGCTTTCTGGCTGCGGCGATGACTCTGGTTCCAACGCTTCGGATGAACCGGGTAATTCCGATGGCCAGAAGTACGTATTCTCTTTCATGATGGAAACTTCCCAGTATGTTGGAATTGGTTCCCTCTCTGATGACCAGGCCAAGATTGTCAAGGACTTTACTGAAGCCCCGAATTCTGGCTCTGTCATGTATTTCAATGGCTCTGTCTATGTACTTGCCGCTGACAATGCCATGAACAGCACTCTTTCCCGTTACGAAGTTAAGGAAGGCAAGATGGCTGACAAGGCTGCTGCTACAGCCAAGTTTACGGGAACGCAGTCCATTGCAATGAAGTTTGTTGACAAGAACAAGATGTATGTTGAACAGGCTTTGGGTGATAAGATTACCGCTCTTGACCCGACGACTCTCAAGGAAACAGCAAATATTGACCTTTCCAAGTACATCGATGAAGAAAATGGTGCATTGAGCACTGTTCCGGGTTCTTCCGTGATTCGCGATGACAAGATGTTTGTTTGCTTGAATCAGTTTGTTGACTTTACAAACATGATTGCTGGCCCGCGTGCATCCGTAGCCATTATCGATACCAAGACCGACAAGGTTGATAAGGTTATCTCTAGCGACAAGGTCTCTGCTCTCGGCGGTATGGACGATATGAACGGTACGGCTTCTTTTGTTGACGAAAAGGGCGATGTCTATTTCTATTCCAACGCTTCTTACGGCTTTGTTGAAGGCTACAAGGAAGGCTGGGTTCGCGTCAAGAAGGGTGAATCCGAATTTGACAAGGACTGGATTTTCCGTATGAACGAAGCTGAATACGATGGCAAGAAGACCAATAACAATCATTTGATGGTTGGCGGTACCTATATGGGTAACGGCAAGTTCATGGGCTTCTTTGGTAACTTTGAAGATCCGACGAACTTCAACAACTATGAATGGAACTTTGTTGTGGTTGACGTTTACAAGAAGACCATCAAGAAGCTTGATTTGAGCCCGACGATTCCGTGGTTTGCTCCGTCCATCCACTTGGATGCCGATGGCAAGAGTGTCTTGGTTGGCCATGCCGATAAGAAGGGCGGCGCAATCTACCGTTATGATATCGCTTCTGAAAAGGTTACTAAGGAAATGGACGTGACTACGGGAACGGCTTACTACATAGTCCCGGTTAAGGATTAATTAACTGATAATCGAAATTTAAGACTCCTAATCTTCTGATCCAGACTCCCATAGAAGAAAAAGTATGGCGTGCCGAAAGGTACGTCATATTTTTTTGTAGGGGAATGCTGCGCGAGTGCGAAAACAAGAAGCGCCGGGCTTTGCGCCCGACGCTAGTTTTTTACTAAGGAGAGTTTTTGACTACTAGATGAGAGTTATGAATTCCTTGATATTTTTTGCTTGAAGAATCTGGTCAATGCTTACGGTTTTCTTGAGGTCTAGTGCAATCTTGTCAACGAGTTTCATCAAGGTGATGGAATCTCCACCTATGGAGTAGAAATCGTCGTCAAGCGTGATACCCGGATTCTCGAAAACGCTTTGCCAGAGCTCAAGCATTGCTTTTTCTTCATCGGAAAGGCTTTCGTTTTCTGTCGCGGAGGTTGCGTTTTGTGCGGCCGCTGCGATGGGCGCTTCTGGAATCGGGAGCTGCTTTTTGTCGACCTTGCCGTTTGCAGAGAGCGGGAATGATTCCATCGTGATGATTCTTGACGGAATCATGTAACCCGTGAGGACTTTTGCAATTTCTGCACGGAGTACGCTTTCGGCGTTATCGACGGTTGCTCCGAGAACGTAGGCGATGATTTGCTTGCCGTTCCCAGGAACATCCTTGAGCGCGGCGACGGCTCTTGTGACAAGCCCCGTGCGCATCAATGCGGCTTCGATTTCACCGAGTTCAATGCGGAATCCGTTGAGCTTGATTTGCGTATCGGAACGTCCGAGGAATTCGATGAAACCTTCAGTCTTGAGCTTGCCCAAATCACCAGTGCGGTAGATGCGGCCAAGTTTTGGGTGGTTGATGAACGCCTTGCTTGTCTTTTCAGGATCGTTGTTGTAGCCCTTTGCTAGTCCCACGCCGCCAATGTAGAGATCTCCCTGAACTTCTGGCGGGCAGGGCTTCAAATCTGCGTTGAGCACGTAGAACGTCTGGTTTTTCATCGGGTAGCCGTAAGGCACGCAGTCCCATTCCGGGCGCACTTCGCTGAACGGGTAGATGATGGACCAAATGGCCGCTTCGGTCGCGCCGCCGAGACTGATAAGGTCTGCCTTGCAACCTGCATTCTTTGATGTTGTGCAAATGTCAAGCGGGATGCGGTCGCCCGAAAGGAGAACCTTGCGGAGTGAAAGATTGCTAGAATCGTTTGTAGAAATGCGGTGCTTCATCGCCATGTCGAAAAGCACGGGAACGGAATTCCAGACGGTCACTTTCTGCGTGCTGAGAACGTCGCAGACTTCGCGCATGTCGCGGGCGTCGCTCACTAATGCGAGTTTTGCGCCACAGCTGAGAGCGCCGAAAATATCGTACACGGAAAGATCGAAGCAAATGGAAGAGATTCCGATGAGTGCGTCATTTTCGTTGAGCGCGAGGCGTTCATTGACATCGATGATTGTATTTGCGGTCGCGCCGTGCTGCATGATGACGCCCTTGGGCTTGCCTGTGCTACCGGAAGTGTAGATGATGTAGGCTTCGTCTTTCGGCGTGTTGATGGTCGGGAGAGGCTTTTCGCTGTAGCTTAAGATTCCCTTGGATTCGAGATAGGATTTTTTCAGCAGGAATTTGCAGTTGCCATCTTGCATGATGAAGTCTACACGTTCCTTGGGGTACGAAACATCGATGGGAACGTAAACGCCGCCTGCTTTGAGAATGCCGAGGATGATTGCAATCGTTTCCGGGATGCGTTCGCCAAGGACGGCAACGCGGTCGCCGCGAATTACACCATTATCGTGGAGGTAATTGGCGATGCGGTTCGAAAGGATGTCGAGCTCTGCGTAGGTGAGCGAAGAATCTTTCCCGACAACGGCAGTGCGGTCGTTGAATTTCTGCATGGCGTTGTTGACGAGTCCGTGTAATGTTTTTACAGGAGCTGCGCCAACAGTGGGGTTGTAACGGTTCCAAACGTTCCTGATTTCAGGGAAGTGCAATTTGTTTTCGCCGTTGGCAATGTAGCGGATGTTTTCGACAAAGTCCTTAAAAATTTGGTCGATAATTTCTGGATCGAAAATTTCCTTGACGACGTCCCAGGTGACATAGAGCTTTTGACCCATTTCTGCAATCTGGTTGTCGATGAAAATTTGCGGAGTCTGTGAAATGGAATAACGCAATTTGCCGAGAACTTCGTAATAGTTTTCAGGGGCGTCAAACAGAACACAAGTGAATACGACGGGCAAAATGGCCTTGCCGAACTGGTTCCTTGATTTGGCGAGCTCGCGCATGATTTCGGTGCCGTCGTAAGACAAGTGCTCAAGACCGTCCATGATGCACGTCTGCACATCGGAAGCTTGTTTCCACAAATCGTTTTCGTTCATCGAAAGTGCGAGAGGCAAGAGCTTGGTAAAGTCGCCGATGATTTTTTCGACATCCTTGTGGAATGGCTTGCGTTCGAATGCGGTCAAGTTCAGCACCATGTCTTGCTGGTTGCTCCAGCGCTCAAGAACCTTGGCATAAATGGTGCAAAGCAGTGCTGACGGCGAAAGGCGATGTTCTTTGGCGACCTTCTTGAAATTGCTCCAGGTCTTTTTGCAGATAACATCTTGCTTTCGTGTAATCGTGTATTCTGCACAATCCGAAACTTTTTGCGCAAGCGGTACGTGCGGGTATTCGGGGAATGTCGGGAGGCGTTCCATCCAATAGGCTTTATCTTCTTCATAGCGCTTTTCGTCACGGGAGCGGGAAAGATCGCGGACATAACGCTCGTAAGAGTAGCCGATGTGTTCCTCGAATGGCTGCTTACGCAAAATGCGTCCCAAATCCGAGAAGAAGATTTGCATGCTGTCGCCATCGCAAACCATCAAGTCAAAGCTCACGAAAACAGTGCGGGTGTCTTCGCCGTAATCAACGGCCTTGAAGGTAAATAGCGGCCATTTATCGTGCTGGTAGATGTGATGTGAAAGCTCGTTCCTGATTTTGAGTGTTTCGTTTTCGCGTTCTGTCGAGGTGCAGTTCACGACTTCCATCTTGTAGTCGGGAACGTCAGTGAGAACCTTCTGCGTACCGTTCGGGAGGAAGATGGCGCGGAATGCGTCGTGCTTTTTCACGACTTTTCGGATGGCATTTTCGATTTCGGGAATGGTGTATTGCGATTCGATTTCAAAGTAATAATGCGCATTGTACCTGCCGAGTTCAAAGTGATCGTTGCGACCGTTCAGATAGGCAAGCTGAACACCTGTCATCGGAAATTCTCTGCCTTTTCCGGATTCGCTAGAATCTGTGGCGGAAAACGCCTCGGTGGCGCTTTTAGGAACAATCATGTCTTCTACAGATTCGGCAAAATCTCTTGCATTTTGTGCGTTCAAAACGGAGACGAACGGAACGCGGATTCCGTATTTTTGGTCAATGCGTTGTGCGATTCGCTGTGCTTTGATGGAGTCACCGCCGAGCTCAAAAAAGTCGAGGTTGCAGTCGATTTCCTTGAGCTCAAGGACTGTTTTCCAAATGTCGATAATTGCGGATTGCGTTTCGGTGAGGACTACCGGCGCTTTGCTTTCCGCTGCATTTGCTGTGGTTGCGGAACCTGTGGCAAGATTCTGCATCAGCGTTTTGCGATCAAGCTTTCCGTTAGAAGATAACGGCATAGCATCCAGATGGATGAACTTGTGCGGAATCATGTACACAGGCAGAAATTGCGAAAGCTCATTCTTGAACCATTCTTTATCCTGTTGCGTGCCGGTGTAGAATGCGACAATTTGCTTGTTCGTGTCCAGAACGACGATGGCGCTATCGACAGACGCGATGGCGTTCATGCGTTGCTCAATTTCGCCGAGTTCAATTCGGTAACCGCCAACTTTAACTTGACTGTCCTTGCGGCCGAGGAATACAACATAACCGTTCGTCGAAAAACGGCCGAAATCTCCGGTCTTGTAAATGCGTCCGAATTTTGGATGTTCGATGAAGGCTGCCTTTGTCTTTTCTTCGCTGTTGGCGTAACCCTGAGCGACACCCACGCCGCCGATGTAGATTTCGCCTTGGACTTCGGGCGGGCAGATTTCAAGCGATTCGTTCAACACGTAAATTGTCTGGTTTGCGAGCGGGTAACCGTAAGGGATGCTTTGCCAGGTGGGCTCGACATGCACAATCGGGAAGTAGATGGACCAAATGGATGCTTCGGTGGCGCCGCCCAAACTGTAAATTTTGGCATTGGGGAAATGCTTGCGGATGCGTTCCGGAAGCGAAACGGAAATCCAGTCGCCGCTCAAGAGGACTGATTTGAGTTCGTTATTGGTGTAGGATTCATCAAGGCTGTCGATGAAAAGTTCCATGCCGGCAGGGACGGAATTCCACAAGATGTTTTTGGAGCTGTCCATGAACTTGCGGATTTCATCGGTTTCGCGAATGTCTTTTGCAATGTCGAGCTTGCCGCCTGCAATCAATGTGCCGAAAAGGTCGTAAACGGAAAGGTCGAAGCAGTACGAAGAAAGTCCGAGAATTGTAGAATGCTCGTTTACGCCCATGCGCTCATTGATGTCGATGATGGTGTTCATCATTGCTGCGTACGAAATAAGCACTCCCTTCGGGACGCCTGTGCTTCCGGAAGTGTAAATGACGTAAGCGGTTGCGTTAAGGTCTGGATTCGGTGCAAAATCAGCGCGTTCGCGGGTCGGCGATTCTACAAGTTTTTGCGGTTCTACCAACAGCTTGCAATTGGAATTCTTGACAATGTAATTCTTTCGATCTTCGGGCCATTTGGCGTCAACAGGAATGTATGTCGCGCCAAGTCCCATCGTGGCTAAGATTGTAATGACGGTTGAAAAATTCTTTTGCGAGAGAATGGCAACGGAATCGCCACAAGTCACGCCCTGCATTTTGAGCATGAACATGGCCTTGCGTATGGAATCCTCGAGTTCGCCATAATTCATGGTGGTCATGACGCCGTCTTGCAATGCGATGTTGTCGCGAAACTTTGCAAAGGAACGCTGCAAGTATGCAATCGGGTGCTCAATGCTGAATGCTTTTGCGGTGCTGTTATAGGCTTCTACTCTTTTTTCAACACTGATGATGGGGCTTGTAAAGTCTGCGCTATCTGCAAATTTTTCAATGGACTCACCGTAGAATTGGAACATTTCGGAAATGAAATCTTTCGGGAAAATCTTTTCAAGATAGTCCCACGAAATCATGAGTCCGCCATCGTGTGTTTTGCAAATCTGGTTGTCTATGCTGACTTGCGATGTCTGCGATTGTACATAATTAACTTGCAATCCTTGCGGTTCAGGGAGCCTGCCGAAGAGCATGCTTGTAAAGACAATCGGCATCGGGTTTTCTTTGTCAATTTGCTTTTGACGAATCAAGTCGCGGATGACTTCGACGCCTTCGTAAGCGCTGTGGTCGATGCGTTCGTACATGCGGTCGCGAACTTTCTGGAGCGTGTCGCGAACGTTCAAGCCTTCAAGTGCTTTTGATGAAAAGTCAAAGATGACGTTGCTTGTGTAATCGCCGATAATGTGGTCCATGCCTTCAATACCATAAGGACGGTTGAGCATGGTAATGTTGACGGAAAAATCTCCGCTTTCGCTGAATCTTGCGAGCGTTTTCAGGTAAAGGTAGAAGAGGACTACGCTGGAGGTGACGCCGTTTTTGCGGGCGGTGATTTCCATTTTGCGGAGCGTTTCTTTGCTGAACTTTCTTTGAACGCGGTTGCAAATATTAGCTTCGTTGTCGTTAGTGCTTATAACGGGGAACTTCGGTGCTGCGGGAATATTGGCTTCGAGCTTGTGCCAAAATTCAGCATCGTTATCGTGCTTGGAGGAATCCTTGCGAGACTTGATCCAATCGATATATTGCTGATTATTGTCGAAGTCGAATGATGGTAAAACACCTTCATGGTAAAGTGACAAAAATTCAGAGGCGAGTCCCTGTGCGCTTAACCCGTCAATGAACATGAGTTCCAAATCGATTGCGGCGATGGAACGCTTTTCGGTAGAAATGTTTGTAATGTCAAATAGCGGCCACTTGCCGAGATCGCGCATTTCGGTTTGTGCGCGTAAACGCTTCTGTTCGAGATGCTGTTTCAAATCGCTCTCTGCAACGGCTTCGCGTTCAATCTTGAAATTTTTGCAGATGTCCTTGGCGAGAATGCATTGATCCTCGTCTTCTACAAATGCGCGGAGTGCTTCGTGCTTTTCAATGAGCTTGCGGATGCATTCTTCAGCCTTGTCAATGTCTAGAGCGTGTTCCACTTCAAAGTAAATATGGGTGGAATTCACAGAACCATGGAAAAACTGTTCACGCCCTAGACGGTAGGACTGCTGCATTGGCGTCAAGGGAATTTTTTTTTCGACCTCGGCTCCGTTGCCGAGTTTCTCTTGAATTTTGTCAACCAAATCGCCGATGGTCTCTGCCTTGACCAAGTCTAGCATGCCGAATTCTATGTTTAGCTTGTTCTTGACTTCTCCAAGGAATCGAAACATCTGGATGGAATCTTCAAAAACTTCGTAAAGAGATGTGTCTGTTTGAACGTTCTGTTTTAAAATTTGATTGACGATTTCAAGAATTTCTTTTTGCGAAAATTGCGACATAAAGTCTCCTTAAATTTTACCTTCTTTATAGGCGGCGTACAGTTTTTCTTTTGCAATTTTGCCGGTGCCTGTGAGAACCAATGATTTGAGCGGGATGACTTCTTTTAAGCCGAATCCCATTTCGGAGAAAACGTGATCTTTGAGAGACTTGACGTTTACTTTTTCGGGTTCACCGTATTCAACGAAGAGGTAAATGTAATTGGTGGATGCGGCTGAGTCGTTCACGCCGCAGGCGGCACAACGGTAGCCGAATTTAGAAGTGACAACTTGTTCAATGTCGCGCAAATAAATGTTTTTGCCGTGGATAAAGAACATGTCTTTTTTACGGCCTACAACGTATAAGAGACCGTTGCTCAAAAAGCCTAAGTCGCCTGTGTCGAGCCAACCGTCAACGAACATGTCGGACGAATCTTTGTTCAGGTAGCCTGTGCAAATGTAGTCGCTGAAAACTTGGATGCTTCCGACGGTGTTGTCTGGGAGAACTTTGTTATCGTCGTCGCAAATGCGGATTTGCATTTCGGGAATAGCTCGGCCTTGGCAGACAATGTCCTTTGCATTTTCGCGAAGACCTTTCATATCAAAGTCAATGCCTGCGGTCACTTTATTGATGTCGAGCTCTGGGTATTCGTGATCCATATTGAATGTCACTGCGCCCAAAGCTTCTGTAAGTCCGTAAAGCGGGACGATGGCATGCTCGTGCATTCCAAATTTTGCCATGGTTTGCGTGAATTCGGCGAGAACCTTTTTCGAAAGCGGCTCACCGCCATTCAAGATAAAATCAATGCAAGACAAATCCCAATTTTCGCTACCGTCCATTGCCTTCAAAAGAAGCGGGTAGGCGAAATTCGGTGCAGATGTCTTTGTGGCGCGAGTCTTGCTGACCGCATCAAACCAGGATTTTGGATTCTGGATGAATTCTGCGGCGTCCATGTGAACGGCGCCCGTCTTGTAGTACATCGGGATGGTGATGAGCGTGACAATTCCAAAAGCGTGTTCAAGTGGGAGCCATTGCAACCATGTATCCTTTGAACTTGTCTTTAACGCGATGTTTAGATTCTTGAGCATCAGAAGGAATCTTTCGTTAGACATCATGACGCCCTTCGGGTCGGAGGTGCTGCCGGAGGAGTAAAGAACGAGCGCGAGCGCTTTAGGGTCTACATCAACATATTCAATTTCGGTGGGCAAGTTTTGCGGGTATTCTGTGATTTCTTCGGGAACGACAATCAAACGGTTCAAATCGCATTCTTTCCAGAAGAACTTGATGAATTCTGCCGTTTCGGTGTCAGCGATAATAGCTGCTTTGGGGTTGTCGCTTGCCACGCGAATCAAACGCGTAACATGGTCTTTGCTGCGTGCCGCTGTCAAGAATACAGGCGCGATTCCCATGCTTAAAAGAGCGAAAAAGTTTCCCATGAAAGCTTTTTTAGATGCTCCGTTGATTTGGAAAATCACCATGTCGCCTTGCTTTAGCCCTGCGTTTTCGAAAGTATGTCGTGCGCAAAGAATGCGTGTTTTGAGTTCGGCTTTCGAAAAATTTGTTGCAATTCCGTTTTTCATTAGAATGATGCGAGAATCGCATTCGAGATATTCTTTCAATTTTTGATTAAGCGAGGGCAAATTTTGCATTATGGGGTTCTCCTATTAAAAAGTCAATCAGGTCGATTTTAGTGAGGATTTTGACGGGCAAAAGTTCTGCGCAGTAAGCGGTAATGACTGATTTTTCGCTATCGACGACTTGCATTTTGGCGAGTCTATAGTCGAATAAATTTTCATCGTAGTCCGAAAAATCAAGGCTTTTTATGCTACCGTCGATTCCGGTGCCAACGTATTTGAAAAAGCTTTCTTTCATTGACCAAAAACGCGCAAATGTGCGGGCTTTGTCATTCGAATTTTTTATGGCGTATTGTTCAGATGGGTGCATGGCGCTTTTCATGCAGTCTAAATTGCTGGCGTCAATGTCTGCGATATCAACGCCCACGGGGGAGTTTGCGAGCCCGCAAACAATTCCTTCAGCGGAGTGCGATAAACTGAATTGCAACTCCGGCATGCCTTTGATAAACGGCTTTCCGTAAGGGCCGAATTCAAATTCGACTTTTTCGTCAATGCCTTTTTCTTCGATTAATGCGTAACGCAAAAGGATGTATGCCAATGCCGATAATTTGCGGTCTTTGAAATAACGGTATTTATCGACTCGTTTAGCGCGTTGATCGCTTAGCAATGGCCATAGCCCTGCTAGGTCTATTTCTGTAAAAGATTCTGTTCCTGTGAAAATGTATAGCACTTACAAAACCTCGTCCCATTTTTCTGTGAGTAATCTTTTAAGTAATCCGATGTTTGTCGCGAACATTTCTTTTAATGTTTCCGGTGCGAATGCGGGCTCCGCATAATCCCAGTTGACCGAAAGTCTCCCGTCAAAATTGGTGACCTGGTAATCCAACACCACTTGCGGAGTCTTGCTCAATGCGTATATTTGGCGCAGTCCATCGGGCATATCGCTGTTGGACTTTTGACCGTTTTCGAGTACGCATGTAATCACAATGGGCATCTGTGCGCGCATCGGCGAAAGCCCTTCCTTGAACTTGAGAATCTTTGTGCCATCATACGTGTGGAATCGTACAAGTTGCCACAAGTCTTTTTGAACGCTTTGGACACATTCCAAGAAGTTTTTGCATTTCTTGGATAATGTGATAAAAGCGATGTTCGTGAAATCGCCGACAACCGAGTTAATTTCCTTGTGGAGCGGTAAACGGTTGAATATGGTGGAATTGATCGTCAGCGAATCGTTTTTACTGAAATTCAGAAGCGCCTTGAGGTATGCAGTGCTGATAACTGCAGCGGGAGTTGTGCGGTATTCCCGGCATCTCTGCTGGAACAAAGCGAATTCGTCAACGGACAATTCGCCAGAAATACGTGCAAAGCGGTGGTTGTGAATTTCGGAAAGTGGCTTAGCGTATGGCAAGTCGGGTTCGCACACCAGTTCATTGATTTTGGATTTCCAGAACGCTTCGGCTTGTGAATAATCTTGCTGCTTTTCGTATGCAATCAAGTCGTTGCAATAGTCCTTGAATCCGTAATCAATCCATTGCACGGTTTCGCCGCGATAGAGCTTGAACATTTGCGAAAGCGCAATTTTTGCGCTCCAAGCGTCCATAATCATGCAGTCAAAATCGAAATGCAAAACGTCATTTTCGTTCGGGACTCGCGAAACGCGCATTGTAAAGAATGGCCATTGATTTAAAGGGTAAATGTGGTGGCTCCATTCTTTGCGCTTTTCAAGGCGTTCTTCGGCGGATTTTAAATCAACGACTTCGATGGAATATCTTGGTGCGGTTTCAAGAACGTGTTGCGTTCCTTTGGCAGAAATGACAAGGCGAAGCGCGTCATCGTGCGAAATGACTTCGTTCCATGCACTTTCAAGACGTGCGACATCAATTGTCGCATCGAGTTCGAGCTCCATGTAGTAATGCGTATTGATTCCACCGAGATCGTAAACGGAATCTCGACCGACCAAATACGATTTTTGAATGGGCGAGAGCGGAAAGGCGTTTGATTCTTCTGCTGCAAGGTGCTCCAAATGCGTGACAATATCTGCTTTATTCGCTTTTAAGCATTCCTTGTCTTCGGCGCTGAGCGCTCCGTTTGCGGCACGGAATTTAAGCTTGCCTTCGTCTAGCCAAAGCGTTACGCCTCGGCTTGCGAAACTGTCAATAAGTTCTGCTACATTCTGAAAACTCATTAGACGTTCTCCTGAATGTTCCTGATAGACAATTTTTCGGCGAGATCTATGGCGTATTCTTTTGATGTGAATGCGGTGAAGTGGTCTCCCTTGAGCTGTTCGTACTTTA
>JAEEGH010013592.1_pt1 | contig 18031 bp, 11 predicted proteins | sample 9134181 | NCBI WGS metagenome assembly JAEEGH01 (sample SAMN16246544, study PRJNA631951) | gut metagenome | biome: gut microbiome; feature: rumen; material: DP-attached | host: Bos | place: Iran: Karaj | collected 2018-10 | reverse complement strand
TTTTTCCGATGACCAACTCTGAGAAAAATACTCGGTCAGACCATCGAAAAACCAAGGCGGATAGGTAGCCAACGCCGAATTTGAAAGTATTCGCCTATATGAGCCAACACCATACAAAAATTCACTAATCATAACTTCGGCAAGTCCTTTCCGAATCTGACGAATCAAATCGGCATGGTCGCCCGAAAAATAGAGAACCACCTTATTATCAATTATTTGCGTTGTTCCTCCCACGTTGTAATCTTCTTCCGAGGTAGAAAATCCTATGTTACTTTGCCTAAAATCGCTCAACGTGTTATACACCACAAAAACAATTCGTCGGGAATATTCAAATTCAAGGATACGAGCGATTTCCGCATAGTTGGAATCAACGTTTTGGGCAACAAATTCCGCCAAATTGCGACCATTCTTGTCAAAATAAATGTCGAATTTTTCGTGGCGAAAAAAGAACCAGAATTTTTCATCGAACTGCACCCGATTTTTTCCGAAATCTTGTTGATAACCATTGTAGAATTGTGCCGTCAAACATTGACAACACAACACAAACAAGATTATTGAAAACCATTTCTTCATTGTTGAAAAAAGCAAATGCCAATCTCCGAAACCAACGTAATTAAATTCTATTTTTGCAAAAATAAAATTTTTGTGCTATGCGACAATATTTAGACTTGGTTAAAAAAATCCTTGACGAAGGTGTTTCAAAAGAAGATCGTACGGGTACGGGTACATTGAGTATTTTCGGTTATCAGATGCGATTTGACCTTCAAAAGGGATTTCCGTTGCTTACGACCAAGAAACTCTATACTCGTGCCATTTTTCACGAATTGCTTTGGTTTTTGAAAGGCGACACCAACATTAAATATCTGCACGATAATAACGTAACGATTTGGGACGAATGGGCTGACGAAAACGGCGACTTGGGGCCTGTTTACGGTTACCAGTGGCGTCACTGGCCTACATACGACGGTGGCGAGGTTGACCAAATCGCAAATCTTGTACAACAAATAAAGACAAATCCGAATTCCCGACGACTGATTTTGAGTTCATGGAACGCCGCAATGGTTGACAATATGGCGTTACCGCCATGTCACACGCTGTTTCAATTTTACGTGGCAAACGGAAAACTGTCGTGCCAACTCTACCAACGCAGTGCCGACTTATTCCTCGGTGTTCCGTTCAACATCGCGTCGTACGCTTTACTCACGCACATGATAGCACAAGTTTGCGGATTACAGGTGGGCGAATTTATTCACTCGTTTGGTGATGTGCATATCTACAAAAATCACATTGACCAATGTAAATTGCAACTTACCCGTGAACCACGAGAATTGCCTACATTGAAACTCAATCCGAATGTTACCGATTTGTTTGACTTCAAATACGAAGACATTGAAATCCTAAACTACAATCCACACCCGCATATTAAGGGTGATGTGGCTGTGTAAGTTACAGAGCGTCAACAACAACTTCCAATTTTACTCCACGGGAACCTTTCACCAAAATTGTGGCATTGGTGATGGGTTGCGCAAGCAATTGTTGCTTCAATTCTTCCGAAGTGGCATAATAATGAGCATTCACGCCATCAATGTGAGGCCATTTTCCCACCAAATTGATGGATTGGATATGAGAACCTTTCAATATCTCCAAAATGCCGATATGTTCTTTCTCTGACGCTTCACCCAATTCAAACATCTCGCCCAAAATGACACATTTATTCTGCGCATTCATTCCCACAAACGTCTCCAACGAAGCACGCATACTTGTAGGATTTGCATTGTAAGCATCCAAAATCAAGGTGTTTTTCTCGGTTTTCTTTGTCTGCGAACGATTGTTCGACGGCACATATCCTTCAATTGCCGTCTTTATTTGGTCAGCCGAAACGCCAAAATACGTTCCCACCGTTGCCGCGGCAAGCATGTTTTTCGCATTGTATTCGCCATATAGCGAAGAATGAATATCAATAGATTTTCCGTCGTGCGTGAACGTAAATGCCGCATAAATGGAATTGTCGAGCATTTTTCCCGAATTCTCGGAACATGCATTAAACGAATATTTCACCACATTCGTAACCCCACGAAGATTTTGTGTAAGATTCTGATTATCAGCGTCAATAAAAATTGTTCCGTTTACTGAAGCCACGTATTCGTACAATTCAGTCTTAGTCTTGATTATATTTTCAAAACTACCAAAACCAAGCAGATGCGCCTTGCCTACATTGGTAATCAAGCCATAGGTCGGACAGGCCATGTTGACCAAGGTCTTAATTTCTCCGGGGTGATTCGCACCCATTTCAACCACGGCAATTTCCACATCGGGAGCAATGGAAAGCAACGTCAACGGTACGCCAATGTGATTATTCAGATTACCGCGAGTATATTCAACCTTGTATTTTTGAGCCAACACGGTGGAAACCAATTCCTTGGTGGTTGTTTTTCCATTCGTTCCAGTAATTCCTATGACGGGAATGTGCAATTGCTGACGATGATACCGAGCCAAATCCTGCAAGAACAGCAGCGTGTCATCAACTACGACGCATTTGTCCGACGCAATGGAAGAATCAGAAACCACAGCACACACGGCACCTTGTTCGAGTGCTTTCAACGCATATTGATTACCATCAAAATTTTCACCTTTTAACGCTATAAAAATAGAACCTTCCGAAATTGTCCTTGTATCGGTCGAAACGTGAGGATACTTCACATAGTACGTTTCGTAAAACTCTTGAACTGTCATACGTATTAGATTATAAGTAAAAGTACATTTTTTTTAGACTTGATATACAAAAACGGTGATAATTATTTGCAAAGAATGTAAAACGTTCGAAAAGAGAAACTGTCTGACCGAAAATTCTTTTGAAAAAATTTATACTTTTGTCGCGCAGTAGGTCGTTCTATCGCTCCCGAAAGGGGGAGGAAAGTCCGGACAACAAAGAGCATTGTACCTGTTGAAAAGACAGATGTGCGTGAGCGTATGGTATGGCAGAAGAAAATGACCGCCAGAGCAATCTGGTAAGGGTGAGAAGGCGGTGTAAGAGACCACCATTGTGCGGAGCGATTCGTGCAGATGTGCCACCGACAAGTTGCAAGACCATGTAAACCGACGTTTGAGGGCTGCTCGTCCGAGTCGGAGGGTAGGTTGCGTTAGATAAATGATAGAATCCTGCAAAGGAACAGAATCTGGCTTATAGACTTACTGCTTTTTTATTCTAAAATTCCGTCGGGGATATTCAATATAAGTTTTTTCTCTGTCTCGTCACATTCCTTGATGAGGTCGTCGGCTAACGGAAGCAGTACGGAATTTCCGTCGGTTTTCTTCACGTCAAGAACAATGTTCATTGAATAGGTTATCACTTCTTGTATGATGCCGATTACATTTTTTGTTGTTGCATCAATAACCGTAAATCCTTCTAAGTTAAGTTGTTCCGAGTCTTCTTCAAGAGAGCAGTTCTCTGCTTCGAGATATAGTTTCGTTCCTGTGTACAATTCAGCTTTCTCCGTTGTTTTTATGTCTTCAAACTGAATGAAAACAGAATTGTTTTTGAAAGTGACTGTTTGTACGAAAAACGGCACTAATCGTTCTTGCAAACAGAAAAACAGATAGGGTACATCTTTAAAATCATCAATGTTGACATTTTTAATGTTTACAAGGACCTCGCCTTCTTTACCATGAGGTCGTGCAATTGTGCCGACTTCAATACATTGTGAAATAGTTGGAATGTGATGTATGTTCATAGAGTCTTTTAATTATGAAAGAGAAGTGGAGGATTCGTTTTGTATGTTCCGATTATATATTCGTGCCAACACGGCCCCGGCTATGTTGTGCCATACGCTAAACACCGCTCCGGGTACTGTGGCTGCTTGCAAAACGGAAAAATGTTGCTGTGCCAGCGAGCATGCCAATCCCGAGTTTTGCATACCGACTTCTATGGAAATCGCCACTGATTTATTAAACGGCAGATGCAATAACTTGCCGATAAAAAATCCTAATGCAAATCCGCAAACGTTGTGTAACGCCACAACCAATAAAACTAAGAGTCCCACTTGTTTCAACTGATGTGCGTTTGCAGAAACTACCGCGCCCACAATCAATGCAATCACTATGGTTGACAAGGCAGGCAGTATTTCATTGATTCTTTTTGTGAAATTGGGAAACAGCATTTGTATGCCGAAGCCAATCACAATAGGAACTATCACTACTTGAACAATTGACAAAAACATATTCGCAATGTCAACTTCAACGAATGTTCCCGCCAGCAACCAGCATACCACAGGGGTGAGTAGGGGAGCAAGTAACGTGGACACAGCCGTCATACCTACCGATAACGCCAAATCGCCTTTTGCCAGATACGTTATCACATTCGACGCCGTTCCACCTGGACAACAGCCCACCAATATTACTCCGACGGCAATTTCTTGGGGCAAGTTGAAAATTTTTGTCAGCAAAAACGCCAATAACGGCATTATGGTAAATTGGGCAATGCAGCCAATAATGACGTTTTTCGGTCGGGAAAACACGATTTTGAAATCGCTTGGTTTCAACGTGATGCCCATACACAACATAATGATGCCTAACATCCAATTGATGTAACTCGTATGCACCCACGAAAACGAAACAGGTTCAATCAACGAAACTATGGCGACCAACAATACGATGACTGCCATATATTTTTTTATGAAATTAATGATTCTCATCGTTTTACTTCTATTTTGTCAATGCAAAAATACAAAAAGTTATTAAGAATAAATTACTGCACGTCGCATCGCTATCGGAAATAAAACAAAATGAGATTTTCTTACGAAAAAACGGCTTGCTAAGACCGACTATCAGGTTGCAGTGAACAAGAGGGGATAAAAAAACGCAACACTTTTCAGCATTGCGTTTTTATAATATAATTTACAATGATTAGTACTTGTAAATATCTGATTTATAAGGACCTTCAACAGGCACTCCAAGATATTTCGCTTGCTTTTCGGTAAGTTTTTTTAGTTTAACACCAAGTTTGTCGAGGTGAAGACGGGCAACCTTCTCGTCGAGTTTCTTCGGCAAAGTGTAAACTTTTGTCTCGTAATTCTTGTTGTTGGTGAACAACTCGATTTGTGCCAATGTCTGGTTTGTGAACGAAGCCGACATTACAAAACTTGGATGTCCTGTTGCACAGCCGAGGTTCAGCAAACGGCCTTCTGCCAAAATCAACACACTGTGACCGTCGGGGAATGTCCATTGGTCATATTGTGGCTTGATGTTTTTCTTCTTGATTCCTGGTATTTTTGCCAACTCAGCCATCTGGATTTCGTTGTCGAAGTGGCCGATGTTGCCCACAATCGCCATATTTTTCATTTTGCTCATGTGTTCAGCCGTAATAATGTCGCAGTCACCGGTGGTGGTAACATAAATGTCACCATATTCCAACGTGTCTTCAACCGTCAACACTTGATAGCCTTCCATTGATGCCTGCAAAGCGCAGATTGGGTCAATTTCCGTCACAATCACACGTGCACCTTGTCCGCGAAGCGATTGGGCGCAACCCTTACCAACGTCACCGTAGCCGCAGACAACGGCAACCTTGCCAGCCAACATCACGTCGGAGGCACGCATAATACCGTCGGTCAACGAGTGGCGGCAACCATACAAATTGTCGAATTTCGATTTTGTAACAGAATCGTTCACGTTGATGGCAGGGAAAGGAAGAATGCCTTGCTCAGCCATTTGGTACAAACGGTGAACGCCAGTTGTTGTTTCTTCGGAAACGCCTATGATGTTTTTCTTTTTGTTTGTCCAGAATTGAGGATCTTGTTTCATCGTCTCACGACACATATCCAAAATCACGCCCCATTCCTCTGAATCAGTATCAGGATTGAAATCAGGAACTTTGCCTTCAGCCTCGAATTGAGAGCCGCGAACCACGATTAACGTAGCGTCGCCACCATCGTCAAGTATCATTGTGGGACCAGTTCCGTCAGGCCACGTAAGGGCTTTTTTCGTACATTCCCAGTATTCTTTCAACGTTTCGCCTTTCCATGCAAATACTGGAGTTCCCTGTGGGTTGTCGATTGTTCCGTTCTTGCCCACGACAACTGCTGCTGCTGCATGGTCTTGTGTAGAAAATATGTTGCACGAAGCCCAACGCACGTCGGCACCAAGTTCCACCAATGTCTCAATTAGAATTGCCGTCTGTACGGTCATGTGCAACGAGCCACTGATTTTTGCACCGGCAAGCGGTTTCTTACCTTTATATTCAGCACGGAGAGCCATCAGCCCCGGCATTTCAATCTCTGCCAAATCAAGTTCCTTACGTCCCCATTCGGCTAATTTTATGTCTGCTACTTTGTAATCCATTATTATTGTATTTTTTATGACGCACAAAAATACAAAATTCTGCCAAATGCTTTTTGAAACGCTGTTTTTATTTAACGAGTCAGAAGCAATTTAAGTGTGCATTTATTTCACAATAATCTGTTTTACGATAATTTGTCCACGATTGAACAATTGTAAGACATATACTCCTGTTGGCAATTCCCGTAAATCCAAGTGAACCAGACTTCGGTCGGTTTCCATTGAGAATACGCAATTTGACTGTATGTCAAAGAGTTTGAGGTTTTTATAATCCGTGTTTTCTGTTTCTATATACAAATCATCATCCGTCGGGTTTGGATATATTTTGATATCAGAGGTTGCCAAGAGAGAAACAGCGTCAGGTTGCTGATTTTCTGCTTTTTTCGCAACAAACTTTGAAAGTAACCGAATGTAGTTCACCTGATAGCCACAACTTGGCTCGGTGATTGTCCATGAATTTACAGGCCAACCGTCGTTGAAGTCATGGTAACGTTTTGCAAACGGTTCGTCTTCGGGGAAAATCAAATCTTCTCGGCACAAACTATTGTTATATTTAGAACCACAACTTTGATTGTCGCAGCATGAAGCCAAGGTATACGTGTTGATATTATCGCCACTCACATATCCGTAAGGGCCGCCAATCAAATATCCAGGAGCGGGGCCATACGTAGAGGTGGCAACGTCGTCCCAATCTTCGCTTCCGTTGCAAAACCAGCCATGGTACATTTGATTCACGCTGTTCGACGCACCTCGTTCGTTCATATTGGTTAAGTACACCATTGCGAACGGATTTACGCCGTGGATATAGTGAATATAATCCTCGGCGGCTGTCAAAAACTCTTCCTCGTTGTTTGTAAGTGACTGTTTTGCATACGCATAGTACAAATTACCATACGTGCATTTGTGAGAATTTGAGCCCCAATTGTAGTGACGACAATGGGAACGATACGCATCCGTTCCTAACATAGTGCCAAGGTCGTCCTTCGATTTATAAAACCCTTTTTGTAATCCAGTGGAAATGGTTTGCTGAATCGATTTCGAAACATTGTTCATAGTCAGATAACGAAGAAGCATATATTCGTCTTGTTGACGATATTGGTCCATATAATTATACCATTTGGAGAAATCCAATTCTGTATAATGAGATTCAAAAACAGACAAATAAGATTCTTTACCCGTCATTTCATACAAATACAAAGATGCGTTCAAACGTTGAACTAATCTTACCGATGTTCCACCTTCTTGTTCGCCAGCAGCCACACCGTTGTCGCTATTTCTAAACTCGACGCTTGGATTCGCTTCTGCCCAGTTCCATGCTTTTTCGGCGGCTATTTTCAGCGTATTCGCATAACTTTGGTTGAAATCCTTATAAACAATATAACCTATGGCAAATGCTTTGGCGGCAGCGTAAGACGCATTTGTCGTCGCTGGTCCGTAGAATGTCTGATGGTCGCACGACGAAGGGGGGGAAGCACCGTCTAAGTCATCTACACAAAGTACGGAACCGTCGTCTTCCTGCATGTGAAGAATCCAGTCAAGTTCCCACTTGACCTCGTCTAATAAATCAGGGATACCATTTCCTGATTCAGGGATATTATAATCATCGGTCCAAACATCGGGATTTTCTCTATACGCATTCAAAAGATTTTCAACATAATTACTGCCCCATACCGTGTATTTGTTCATGTCGCCGGCATCGTACCAACCACCGCGTAAGTCACGTTGCGTGGAAGAATTGTCTTTGTCGTTCCACAAGCGACACTCGCCATCTTGCAAAGAACCAATGTGACTTGCCTCATCGCTCCATGCCTCGCCAGCATATTTTGCATCTTTATCGCAACCGGCACGTTGGTAAAACAACATTCGCACAGCATCTTTCAACACCGAATTATATACATCCTCGGCAATGCGAAACGAGTAGGAACGAACATGCTTTTCCACGTCATAAATATAATAAGTACCATCGGAGGTAACGTCAGAAAAATCGAACCACCACACTTCATCGCCGTATGCCATATCGTCGTCGCCCGACGTGAAATGTGTTATGTTGCCTTCAAACACACTTGTTTTGGTGCTTGCGTTCACAACTTGATATGTGTTCCCCGGAGTGAAAGACTGGCTTTTGTCGTAGCCGGCTTTAGGATTTCGGATAACCGCCACTTTCTTGTCTTGTGGTCGGTAACCAAATTGGTCGGTGACGATGAATTTCGTGATTTCTTGAGAAAAAAGGTTTGTCGTAATTGTCCAACAAAAAACAATGAGGAAAAATCTTTTCATAGTGCTGATTTTTAATGCATTATAAATCTCTTTCTGGTATTCCGAACGTAGTGACTGACATATCACCCGTTTCAATTCCTTTCTTTAACCATTTCATACGTTGTTTTGACGTGCCATGTGTGAAACTTTCGGGTTGGCTGTAGCCACGGGCTTTTTCTTGCAGATAGTTGTCACCGATTTTTTGTGCACAGTCAATGGCTTCTTCAATATCGCCATCTTCGAGCGATTTATATTTTTGGTTGTCGTAGTGAGCCCACACACCGGCATAATAGTCGGCGAGCAGTTCCAGACGGACACTGATTTTGTTCGCTTCGGTTTTGCTCACGCGATTCATCTGATTATGTGCTTCGCCAAGAGAGCCCAAGAGATTTTCAACGTGGTGTCCCACTTCGTGGGCAATGACGTAGGCATACGAGAAATCACCGTCGGCACCAAGTTGGCTTTTCATTTGGGTAAAAAACGACAAGTCGATGTACAACTTTTGGTCACCAGAGCAATAGAACGGACCAACCGCTGAGGTTGCCGAGCCACAGGCACTATTGACAGAACCCGAAAACAACACCAAGGTCGGAGGTGTGTATGTTTTTCCCATTTTTTTGAAAATGGCGCTCCAAACGTCTTCGGTGCCAGCCAAGATTTGACGGGAAAATTTTGCAAGTTCCTCTTCTTCTGCAGAAAATGTCGTTGAACCTTGCGATGACGGTTGCAACATTTCTGTCCCCGCATTTTGCATCACGTTGGTAACCACATCGGTAAGGTCGCCACCCGAAAGGAATGTGATTACAGCAATAAGAATGATACCACCAATGCCGAGTCCTGCTTTTGTTCCAGTGGAACGTCCGCCACGGCGGTCTTCCACATTTGTACTTTCACGTCGTCCGTTTAATTTCATTTTTTTAGGATTTACATATTTATTATGCAATAATACAAAAAAAGGGAACACGTTTCTCCGTTAATCGGAGTTAATGACGTGAAAATTGTGAGCATATAAGTGATTTTTTATGAAGGAAAGTATTTTCGCATAAATACAAATCTTATATTTGTAAGCAAATATGTTTGTTTGAACTAAAAAGAAAGTAATCATAAAAAAAATGTATGAAAATTAAAATTATCTGTTTCAGTTTGTTGGCGTTTCTATTTTCTTGCTCACATCAAGAAAAAATGCCAAGTCCTCAAGAGTATAAATCAACAAATAAAGAAAATATGGAAGAAGTGTATAATTTTATTAAATCGTGCAATTACTATTTTATTGCTACGACAGAAGGGGATCAGCCACGTGTGCGACCATTCGGAACAATTAATATTTTTGAGGACAAATTATATATACAAACGGGACATTCCAAGCGCATAGCCAAGCAGTTGGCCGAAAATCCCAAAGTGGAAATTTGTGCATACAACGGAACAACACAGTGGGTACGTGTGGAAGCTACTTTAGCTGAAGATTCCCGTATTGAGGCTAAGAAATCCATGCTTGACGCATATCCGTCGCTACAAAAAATGTATAGTGCAGAAGATGACAATACAGCAGTGTATTATTTGACAAATGCTACTGCATGGTTCAGTTCGTTTACGGATTCCACACGAGCAGTTTCGTTTTAAGTTTTTGTGACTCATAGACTTGTTTTGTAAAAGTTAAAATGATACTCGCATTTTTCATTTTAATTTTTGAAAAACAGTAAAGTGAATGAGATTTGTGTTATCTTTGTTTAGTTTATTTGACAAAATTTTTAATTTAAAAATGTAATATTATGGAAAGTTTAATTTATGTAGTTCTTGTGGCTTCGTTGGTTGCACTGGGATTCGCATTTGTGTTTTATCGCCAAATGCTGAAGGAATCCGAAGGAACCGACTTGATGAAAAAAATTGCGGAACACGTCCGTAAAGGTGCTATGGCGTACCTTAAACAGCAGTACAAAGTGGTGATTATCGTGTTCATAGTGCTTGCTGTAATCTTCTCCGTTATGGCGTTTTTCGGCCTGCAAAACAGTTGGGTGCCGTTCGCTTTCTTGACGGGTGGTTTCTTCTCGGGCTTGGCTGGTTTCTTCGGCATGAAGACCGCTACTTATGCCTCGGCACGTACTGCCAATGCGGCTCGTCAGACGTTGAACAGCGGTTTGCAAGTAGCATTCCGTTCTGGTGCGGTGATGGGTTTGACGGTTGTTGGTCTTGCGTTGCTCGACGTTTCGGTGTGGTTCCTTATTCTTGACCACTTCATTCCAGCCGACAATCATTTGATTATTATTACGACGACAATGTTGACATTCGGTATGGGTGCGTCAACGCAGGCATTGTTCGCCCGTGTTGGTGGAGGTATCTATACAAAGGCTGCCGATGTCGGTGCCGACTTGGTTGGTAAAACTGAGTACAATATTCCTGAAGATGACCCTCGTAACCCTGCAACTATCGCCGATAACGTAGGTGACAATGTGGGTGACGTTGCCGGTATGGGTGCCGATTTGTATGAATCATACGCTGGCTCTATTTTGGCAACTATGGCTTTGGGTGCTTCCGCATTCGCTACTTCGGCAGTAGAAGGAATGCAGTTGCGTGCCGTACTTGCTCCTTCGTTGATTGCCGCTGTGGGTGTGGCATTGTCAATCTTGGGTATATTCTTGGTAAAGACTAAGGAAGACGCTGGAATGAAACAATTGTTGGCTGCATTGAGCCGAGGAACGAACACTGCCGCTGTGTTGATTGCAGTTGCCTCATTTGCGATTTTCGCGTGGTTGTTTGGTACAGAAACAAATCAATGGTGGCAAATTTCATTGTCGGTTGTGGTTGGCTTGTTTGCCGGCGTTATTATTGGTAAAGCTACGGAATACTATACTTCGCAGAGTTACCGTCCTACGCAGAAAGTTTCGGAAAGTTCACAGACGGGTCCTGCAACGGTCATCATTTCTGGTCTTGGCCTTGGTATGCTTTCAACGGCAATTCCTGTGGTGACGGTAGGTTGCGCAATCATTCTTTCGTACTTGTGTGCAAATGGTTTCCACGTTGAATTTACTCCTGAAAACTTGAGTATGGGATTGTACGGAATCGGTATTGCCGCTGTTGGTATGCTTTCTACGTTGGGTATCACACTTGCTACCGACGCCTATGGTCCAATTGCCGACAATGCTGGTGGTAATGCCGAAATGAGTGGTCTTGAACCAGAAGTTCGTAAACGTACCGATGCCCTTGATGCTCTTGGAAACACAACAGCAGCAACCGGTAAAGGTTTCGCTATTGGCTCTGCCGCACTTACGGCTTTGGCTTTGTTGGCTTCGTATGTTGAAGAAATCAAGATGGCTTTGATTCGTCTTGGCGAAACGCTTCCGAATGGTGTGGATGCCGCACAGGCAACGTTGGTTGATTTTATGGAGGCATACAATGTCAATTTGATGAATCCGATTGTGTTGGTTGGTGTGTTCATTGGTGCTATGATGGCATTCGTATTCTGCGGATTGACAATGAACGCCGTTGGCCGTGCCGCTCAAAAGATGGTTGAGGAAGTTCGCCGCCAGTTCCGCGAAATAGCAGGAATACTCGAAGGCAAGGCAGATCCTGATTACGCTCGTTGTGTGGCAATTTCAACCAAAGGTGCGCAACGCGAAATGATGTTGCCTGCGTTGATGGCAATCATCGTTCCTATTGTTACAGGTGTGATTTTGGGCGTTGCTGGTGTTCTTGGTCTGCTTATCGGCGGATTGAGCAGTGGCTTTGTACTTGCAGTATTTATGGCAAATGCCGGTGGTGCTTGGGACAATGCCAAGAAATATGTGGAAGAAGGTAATTTCGGCGGTAAAGGTTCCGATTGCCATAAGGCGACCGTTGTGGGCGATACCGTTGGTGACCCGTTCAAAGACACGTCAGGTCCAAGTTTGAACATTCTTATCAAATTGATGAGCATGGTTTCAATCGTAATGGCCGGTTTGACGGTTACGTTTACATTGTTCTAAAAGACAATTTCTTGAAAATGAATGGCGTACGCTTTACGGTGTACGCCATTTTTTATTGATTTATAATCTTCTCGTTGCGGATTTTTGGGAAATTTCCGCAGAGAATTTGCGGTTTTTTCAAAAGGAAACAGAATTATCTACTTCCGTCGTGTATGAAACACAAATTATCTCCCCCTTTCTGTCTTCAGTGAAAGAAACCGCAAATGTGGTTAGGAAAATGTGGTAGTTTTTGTGAAATGTGGTTATGAAAATGTGGTGGTTTTTGTGAAATGTGGTTAGGAAAATGTGAAAGTTTTTGCGAAATGTGGTTGGGAAAATGTGAAAGTTTTCTATATTTGTGGTTGGAAAAATGTGATTGTGAGATATGTATAGAACTGATATTGATAAACTTAATAGTTGGAAAGAAAGTCCTAACCGTCAGCCGCTTATTTTGTTAGGAGCAAGACAAGTAGGAAAAACCTGGCTTTTGAAGGAATTTGGAAGGCAATGTTTTTCTGATGTCTGTTATGTGAATTTTGAGCAACCAGGAAAGTTAACTGAATTGTTCGATGGATCTATAGACATCAACCGTATTATAGATTATTTAGGAGTATTATCGGGGCGAAAAATACGGAAACAAAGCACTTTGATAATTTTTGATGAGGTTCAGCAGGTGCCAAGGGCTTTGACTTCTCTCAAATATTTTGCCGAAGAAGCTCCTGAATATGCCATTTGTTGTGCGGGTTCTCTTTTGGGGGTAGCATTGCATGAAGGGACATCGTTCCCCGTTGGTAAGGTGGATTTTATGACGTTGCAACCGCTTTCGTTCCGTGAATTTCTTATTGCTGTTGGCGAAGAACAACTACTTGAATATGTCGGGAAATATTATGCCGAAGGACTTCCTGAAACAATGGTGGAGCGGTTGATAGATCATTTGAAAACCTATTTTATTGTTGGTGGAATGCCCAAGGCAGTTTACGAATGGGTGAAAACGCACGATTTCAATCAAGTTACGAAAGTGCAGGAGTCCATTTTGCAAGCGTATCAGAATGATTTTTCAAAGCATGCACCGAAACATGTGGTTCCAAAACTTCATTATGTGTGGAATTCTATTCCAAGCCAGTTGGCAAAGGAGAATAAAAAATTTGTGTATGGTGTAGTTCGTGAAGGAGCACGGGCCCGTGAATATGAAGATGCTTTGTTGTGGCTTCGTGACAGTGGTCTTATACGCCGTGTAGGGTTGGTGTCGGGGGGACGATTGCCGCTCAAGTCTTACGAGGATTTGAAAGCGTTTAAAATCTATCATCTTGATATTGGATTGTTCCGTTGTATGTGCGAAATAGATCCATTGGTGATATTGGGGAACGAACGCATTTTTTCAGAATATCGGGGTAGTTTAACAGAGCAGTTTGTGTTACAGGAACTGCAAAATCTCGGTCTTTTCAAAAGCATTTATTACTGGTCGGAAGGTGCCACATCGGAGGTTGATTTCATATTTTCATATAAAAACCACATAATTCCTTGCGAAGCCAAAGCAGGGCTGAATGTGTATGCTCAAAGTCTGAAAGTGTATATGGAAAAATATAAACCAGAATTCGCACTTCGCACTTCGCTCAAAAATTACCGAAAAGATGGCTCATTGCTCAATATTCCGTTTTACGAATTGTGGCTGTTGAAGGAGATTTTGTAGTTTCAACTATAAAAAACGCAAATTTTTGAGGTTGGAACTATAAAAATTGGGATTTTTTGAGGTTTGAAATATAAATTTGTATTTCTATAGGGAATACAAAATCAATTGATTTTTATTTGTACATTGCTACTTTTCCAGAGAAAATCGCCAATACTATGTGAAAGCATATCAAAATTATAAAACTTTCGTGGGGTATTGGCGATGAAATTATTTTGTAAATCACATTAAATCATCAATAAGATTTTTTTTTAGTTTACAATGAAAGTCTCCACATTGGAATTGATTATATCTTCATGAATTGTGGCTGTTGGCGAATATTTTGAGAAAACAATATCATAGTATTCGTTTTTTTTTACCTTTGAACACTAAATGTTTTTTAGGAAAAATGACTATAGAACAACAAAAATCGATTGACTTTTTCAAGAAAACAATCATTAATATTATGCATGATGAGTTTAAAAAACCGTTAGGTAAGGTATTACACGATTGTGGAAAAGCAAAAGCAGAGATAAAACACCAATTTCCTAAATACGAAAAGAAGAATTCTACAAACAAAAATGATAATTACGATTGGGATGCTTTCTTTTCTGAAAATATGACACCAGATTTTGAAATAGAACATAATGTTAAATGGCAAGATGGAAGAAAAAGCGACGCAATAAAATACAATAAATATGCTCCTACCAATAAAAACAAATTGGGAGATAATGCAATAATTATAACCAAGGAAACGAAAAAGCCCACAAAAAGTGCGGAGGTAAAACAAATAGAAAAAATAGAATCGAAACAAATAAAAACAACTGATATGGATAATACAGAAAACCAAAATCAAGACGAGATAAGAGAACGGATAGAAAAGATACTTTCGTATTTGAATCAAAATCTTTATGGCAAAGAAGAAGCGGTACGTCTTGCTTTATTAAGTGCAATTGCCAATGAAAGTATTTTTTTCTTAGGCCCTCCTGGAACGGCAAAAAGTATGATAAGCCGTAGAATTGCCGCTGCATTCAGTGATTTTTATAAAGATGGTAAATTCAGTGTAGAAAAAGGCAATTACTTTGAATATCTAATGAACGAATTTTCTACTCCTGATGAGATTTGTGGACCGGTTGACCTTAGTGTGCTCAATGAAACGCCAAGCCGCTATGAACGACAAACGAAAGGTTATCTTCCAAGTGCAAACGTTGCCTTTCTTGATGAAATATGGAAAAGTGGTCCTGCAATTTTGAATACGTTGCTTACCATTATAAATGAAAAGAAATTCCACAACGGCAACAAGGTTGAAAAAGTGCCGCTTGTTTCTCTTGCAGCAGCATCCAACGAGTTGCCACAAAAGGATAGAGGTCTTGAAGCTCTGTGGGATCGATTTATTTTAAGAGTGCTAGTAAATCCAGTCGAAGACGATGATGATTTTTTTAATATTCTTGAAGGTGATAATCAAGAATTGAAACCCTCTCCTGAACAGTTAAATTCTTTATTAAGCATTAAAGATGTAACAGAATGGCAGGAAATCATTGATTGTGTAGAATTAAGTGATGAAGCAAAAAATGTTATTACGGCTATTCGAAAGGCATTAACTCTTAAAAACGAGGATGAGAATCACAAAGACGACGAGTCTTACTATGTGTCTGATCGTCGTTGGAAGAAAATAGTACATGTTTTAAAGACAAGTGCTTTTTTGAATGGACGTGATGCTGTTGATTTGATGGATTGCTCTCTTATTGAGTATGCAATTTGGAATACTGATAAACAACATAAGGAAGTAAGTGGAATTTTTGAAGAAATTTTTAAACAAAATTGTATTAATATAGGTACGGCAATTGATGATATTAAAGATGAAATTGAAAATTTCAATGTATATATTGACGAAAAATTCTACGAGTCCACATATACTCCTAAAATCTATACTATGAGCGATGGAAATAAAGCTTATAAAATTAAAAAGCCGTCCGAAATACTGAGTTATAACTCAATTACGCCATATTATTTATGCAAGAATTATAAACACGACAGAAATGACCGTTTTGGGGCATATTATGATAAAGACTCTAAATTTATCGGCGATTATGACTATTTTTTTAAAAAAGGTACATTTGATATCAATGATAATAAAGTAAGTTGGCAGGATGGATATTCGCATAAAGATTATACGTTCACGATAGAAATGAACCCTAAAGAGCTGATAAAAAGGTCTGATGTTTTCAACAAGGGGAACGAAGATTTTTATAAGATGCGAAAGGATGCAGCAGATAAAATGTATAATCAAATTTTAGATGAAATTTCCAACGAATTAGCATCTCTTTCTGATTTTGAAATTACAAAATCTGCACCATTAAAATCGAATTTTTTTGCAAAAACCGGATATTGTAATGTTATAATGTCAGCTGTTGTTGATTCTAAGAAAGAATTAGAAAATGCAAAACTTGATTTGGAAAAAAAACGTTCTCGGTATCTTCAATAAAATATGGGAATAGGTAATTGTAATAAATCATATCATTTTTTACATTTGGCATTAGAAGAACTTGAGAAAATAAGTTCTAAGTATCTTGCTTTGCCCTCAATTGATTCATTGAGTGAGGAAAGTATTTCGTGGTTGAATGAACGAATGAGGTGCTTTTTTGAAAACGTAAAAGAAACTCAAAACAAGAACTTCACGTTCCTCCAACAAAGTAAAGATGTTCGTAATAGTCTAGCTCATTTAACAAGTGGTATATCAAAAGGTGAGATATCAAGCATTTGGCAAAAATTTTTCAATTTTCTTCCTACCGCAAAAGCAGAAATAGAACAATTTATAAAGAGCACATCATCAGAACGTAAAAAAAGACGTAGATTTGAAAAATTAGGTTCATCAAATTTGGGTAATGAGATTGAGCGTAAAAAACTTACACAAGCCATAGCCGATGAAATGGATACTTCACTCAAAGAAGAGGAAAAACTTCCTTTTCAGGAAAATCAGAGCTCTCAAGAAGCGGAGAAATTTTTACAACCAGAAAATCGAGGCCAAAAAGAATTACTTGATTTTGCAAAAAATCATTCAGAGTTAAATCAACAAATACAAGAAGAAATAGTTGAAACGTTGCAACATGCTTATGATGAAACAGAGCTAACAAACCCTGAAAATCCTTTTTATGAAGAAAATCTTTTGATAAACAGCATTAACAATGTTGATGATGAGGATTTGTTGAAAAATCTTTCCAAATGGGAACAAAAAATTAGTGAAACTCCAACAGGAAAAGAAAATTCGACGGACATAAATTTTTATAAAAAACAATTCCGTGAACTATCTGTTTCTAATGAAGAAAATCAAAAGAAAAAATCAAAAAAGGACAACAAATATTTTAATAATCAGATTGAAATACTATCGCGAAATCTTAAGTCTGATTTACAAAAATCTTTGCAAGAACGATATATCAGTTGGCAACTTGAAGAAATTGACAAACGACGAAAAGCGTATTTGGAAGAACTGTACAAGAAAATTGAACAGTTTAAAAAGTTAGAAGAAAGACTTTCGTCATTCATCAAAAATTTTGGACGGTTATGGGATTTGTCAAATGCAAATTTTCAAGATTATGGATTTGATATTTTGAAAACGTATGCTGATTTACTTGAAAACGATGACTCATTGAAGGAACTATCCGAAATGATGGGACGACAGGCCGCAGAGACGGAACGTTTTGAGAAAGAACTTCGAGAAAAAACAGTAATAAAAACAGAGTATCATCCTAAGCCTGCATATAGAGGTCAAATAAATGGATTACGGCTTAGCGGAGAAATTTCTTCTTGTTTGCCAAGTGAACTTGCAATGTCTAAGAAT
>JAEEGH010013590.1_pt1 | contig 18031 bp, 14 predicted proteins | sample 9134181 | NCBI WGS metagenome assembly JAEEGH01 (sample SAMN16246544, study PRJNA631951) | gut metagenome | biome: gut microbiome; feature: rumen; material: DP-attached | host: Bos | place: Iran: Karaj | collected 2018-10 | reverse complement strand
ATTAAAAATCTAACTTTTCGTATTCGAAGTAATACTTCTTGGTCATAGGTGAAACATGTTCAACCGGGTAACCTTTAAATAAACCTGATAAAAATTTCATTTTAGTACTCCTTGTGAAACGTGATTTACTTCACGGTTTTTATAATACGGATTTTTAAAATATGCACAACAAAAAGTGTAAAAAAAGATAACAAAAAACGCTCAATAGAATAAAATATATACAATATGTACATAAAACATACTGATATAAATAATAAATTTGATATATATCACATAAATTTATTGTGTTTCATGAGTTGATAGAATAATGTTTCAGACACCTCACCATCAGAATTAACTTTCATTGAACCACTCCTTTGGATAAAAAGTAAACATTTATGCTGTGCATTGCAGCACACTGATTTTCGATCCGTAACCTCCTTCTATGACTCCCTGTGATCTATCTGAATTTCCCGTTCGTATTTATATTCGTAACGGTTGTAAAACCTCAGCCAAACAATTATGATTGCAGAGACTGTAACAGTCTGACAGAACCGGATCTGCGAACTGAATGTTTCGGTAATATCCTGCGCTGGATTTTAATGAAAGGAAATAAGAGGAGAACTGATCAGTATTATGACGCTTCAGCAGTTAAAGTATGTTATTACAGTTGCCGCCACCGGAACCATTACCGAGGCGGCAAACAAACTTTATATCTCACAGCCCAGTCTGACCAATGCCATTCACGAACTTGAAAAGGAAATGAATGTGGTTATTTTCAACCGTACCAACAAGGGAATTTCAATTTCTCCTGAAGGTGAGGTCTTTCTGGGATATGCGAGGCAGGTGCTGGAGCAGGCAAATATTCTTGAGGACAGATACAAGCACACAGGATGTACAAGAAAACAGTTCTGCGTTTCAACCCAGCATTACTCCTTTGCCGTAAATGCTTTTGTAGATCTGGTAAAACAGTTCGGACAGAACGATTATGATTTCAGTATCCGCGAGACCAGAACCTACGAGATTATCGAGGATGTATCATATCTGCGCAGTGAAATCGGAATACTGTTTATTAATGATTTTAACGAGGCTGTGATCAGGAAGATCCTCAGGAAAAACGATCTGTCCTTTCATGAACTGCTGGTGGCGAGACCGCATGTGTTTATAAGCCGTTTTCATCCTCTTGCCGGCAGAAGTATCATTACAAACGAAGAGCTGGGCGACTATCCGTTCCTGTCCTTTGAACAGGGTGAGCACAATTCCTGTTATTTCTCGGAGGAGATTTTTTCTCAGGTTGAGCGTCGCAAAAACATCAGGGTGAGAGATCGTGCAACCCTGTTCAATCTGCTTATCGGTCTCAACGGATATACCGTCTGCAGCGGTGTGATTGATCAGAAACTCAACGGTCCTGATATTATAGCCGTCCCCCTGGCCGACGAATCTGAAATGAGGATCGGATATATAACCCACAGCCGGGGACTTCACAGCGAACTTGGGTCAACCTACCTCGAACTGCTGCATAAATACCTTAAGCAGCAGGAACAGCTCTGAGACGGATCAGCTCTGCCGGCATGCCGAACTTTCAACTGATTTGTATTTGAACATCAGCATCAGGATATAGATCAGGTTGAAAACCGGAATAAACAGGAACAGCAGAGACCAGTCAGGTTTTCCTGCATCTTTGATTCTGAACCATGTGCACACAAAAAGAGCAATGGCCAGCAGTCCTGAGATTGAGGACAGCATGTTGATTGATCTGTCAATGGCTTCTATGCGCTCAGGATTTCCGAGCAGACTTGCAACACACTCCGCTGCAGACTGAGCACTGCACTTTTCGACAAATTTATTGGGAGCTGACATAATTTCAAAAAATTTTGAAATAAAATCCCATACATCTGACGGGATATTCAGTATCAGAATCACATCAGCGGCAACGATAGCGATTATTGCAAGAGAGTATTTCAGTCGGTTCATTCTATTTCCTTTATTCCTCTGGTCTGCCATTCCGGCTTTAGCGGAGTTTCCCGGCTAATGCTGAGTTGGCTGTGTTATATAGCTTGTTTATAGTTTAAAACTATGAATAACATAATTATATCGTATTTTATTTATTACAAACTGCTGTTTATAATTTTCTCTGTTTTGTGATTATAACAGTTTTATTGCATAAGGAGATACAGATGCAGACAGCAGTAGTTGGTTTCCCTAGGATCGGAACCCTCAGAGAGCTTAAATTCACTCTTGAAAAATATTTCAGAAATGAAATCAGCCAGGAAGAACTGGAACAGAAGGCGGCAGAACTGCGCAGGATCCACTGGCAGACCCAGCAGCAGGCCGGAATTGATTATATTCCAAGCGGTGACTTTTCTTATTACGACAATGTTCTGGATGCCGCTTTTCTTTTCAACATCGTTCCGGAAAGATACAAAAAACTCAACAGATCTCCTCTTGATACCTATCTTGCCATGGCCCGCGGCTATCAGGGTGAATCAGGGGATGTCCGCGCCCTGGCAATGAAAAAGTGGTTTAACACCAATTATCACTATATTGTTCCTGAGGTTGAAGATCAGACTGAAATCAAACTGAACGGCGACCGCCTGTTCAAGCTGGCTGCTGAGGCTTCCGCACTCGGGATCAAAACCAAATCTGTGATTGTCGGACCTTTCACTCTGCTCAGTCTGTGCCGCTTTACCGGCAGCAGAACCGCTGAATCATTCGTTGACGAATTTATTGCTGCCTACCGTGAACTGGTTGAAAAAGCCGGTACCTGCGGTATTGAAACACTGCAGTTCGATGAGCCTTCTCTGGTGCAGGATCTCAGCGCAGATCAGATTGCCCTGTTCCGTAAGATTTACACTGCTCTGCTCGGTGCTGCAAAGAATACAAAGATCTTCCTGCAGACCTATTTCGGTGACGTGCGTGATATCTATCCTGAACTGATTAAACTTCCTTTTGCCGGTATCGGTCTTGATTTTATCGAAGGAAGACAGACCCTTAGCCTGATTGAAAAATACGGTTTCCCTCAGGATCAGATCCTGTTTGCCGGTCTGGTTAACGGTAAGAATATCTGGAGAAACAACTACTCCAGAACTCTGGAAGTTCTGAAGAAACTTGCAGCAAAGGGGATCAACACTGTAGTTTCCACCTCCTGCTCTCTTCTGCATGTTCCTTATACCGTTAAACATGAAACCAGACTTGGTGCTGAATACCTGAAACACCTGGCATTTGCTGAGGAAAAACTGGTTGAACTGGCTGATCTCGGCAGACTTGCATCTCTTGATGCTTTTGAAAATGATCCGGCTTTCGCTGCCAACAGCAGACTGTTTACAGAAGAACGCTGTGCTGCAAATCCTGCTGTAGCCTCCCGTATGGCTTCCGTTACTGCAGATGACTACGTTCGTAAGCCATCCCGTGAGGAACGCAGAAAGATCCAGAAGGAAAAATTCGGACTTCCTCTGTTCCCTACCACCACTATCGGCTCTTTCCCTCAGACCAAGGAGATCAAGTCTGTACGCGCCGAGTACCGTGCCGGCAGAATGACCACTGAAGATTACGAAACCTTTATCAGAGAGAAGATTGCCGAATGCATCAAATGGCAGGAGGAACACGGTCTGGATGTTCTGGTTCACGGTGAATATGAACGTAACGACATGGTGGAATATTTCGGTGAATCTCTCGGCGGATTTATCTTTACCGAAAAGGCCTGGGTTCAGTCATACGGTACCAGATGCGTTAAACCGCCGGTTATCTGGGGTGATGTATACCGCATCAGACCGATTACTGTAGAATGGTCTAAATTCGCCCAGTCTCTTACCTCTAAGTATGTAAAGGGCATGCTGACCGGTCCGGTAACTATTCTCAACTGGTCATTCCCACGTGAGGATATTTCCATCCGTGAATCAATTTCACAGATTGCGCTTGCCATCCGTGATGAAGTGCTGGATCTAGAAGCTGCCGGAATTAAGATCATTCAGATTGACGAAGCTGCGCTGAGAGAAAAACTTCCGCTGAGAAAATCTGACTGGAACAGTGAATATCTTGATTTTGCAATTCCAGCATTCAGACTGACCCACAGCGGTGTGAAGGCTGATACCCAGATCCATACCCACATGTGCTACAGTGAATTTACCGATATTATTCCTGCAATCGATAACATGGATGCTGATGTTATCACCTTTGAAGCATCCCGTTCAGATCTGCAGATCCTTGATTCTCTGCGTGACAGCAATTTTGAAACCGAGGTTGGACCTGGCGTGTATGATATTCATTCCCCTCGAATTCCTTCTGTGGAAGAAATTGTAACCGCATGCCGCAAGATGCTCAGCAGAATTCCTGCAGACAGACTGTGGATCAACCCTGACTGCGGTTTGAAGACCAGAGGAACCCCTGAGACAGAAGCAAGTCTGATAAACCTGGTTGCTGCAGCTAAAGAGCTCAGAGCCTGCTGATTTCGGTAGTTAGTACAAAATTAACAACAGTGTTAAGGCAGTCGCAAGACTGCCTTTTTTTGATCCTGCCGGAGCTTGATATCTTGTTATTACTGCTGATTCCGTATTTCGTACTGTTTGAAACGTTCGAAATTCCTTTTCGAAATCCAGATTTTAATAAGGTGTAGTATAAAAATTCGGCGAATTATCACTGTTTTTTCCCCTGGCTTCTGAATATGCATCTCCATTTTAATTATTATCTGTTCAAAAATTTTAGTGACAATTTACGGCAGAGCATCTTTTTTCAACAGAGCCATATGCTTTTATGCAGAAAAAATCGGTGCGGATTAACTGCGCCGTCTGAGATGATAAACAGAATTTGAGCAGATACAGCTACTTCTGCCGGAATGAAACATAGACTGGCTGCTTTATTTCCATTGTCATTTCCTCTTCTTCCGGACTTTCCTTTTTTCACTGAATATATACTCGCAGGCAATACAGATTGCTGATACATGGAGCATTGCCGCGATTATATTCAGGGCTAGGGTACCGGCTGATGCCGCAAGAAATATAAGATCAAATAATCCTTCGGTCGTGAATCTTAGGTATGCCAATGACAGAACAGCGTCCGCTACATAACATATGCTGCAGTCGGTAACGGCAAGAATGATGGTCATAAGTGCAAACGGCAGGAAATTAATCAGCAGGCCTCTGGTTCCTTCGGTCACGGATGACATCAGGAGTGGCTCGCTACGCTGGAGCATTATTGCCAAAATGCTGAAGATGTAGACGGATGCTGCTGTAAATATCAGTACAAGAACTGCCATCACAGTATAGTATTCTGTCTGGCTTGAGAAAGATGCCGGCAGAAAACAGAGGAATATATCAGAAGGAGTACAGTTTCCCTGCAGATCGAGACCGGTTTTCTGCGAGAAACCCGTAGCAGAAAAATCAATATGGATAGCATGACAACCATTGTCAGTAACTAGAGAAAGAACTTGAACAGAACAACCGGATTGTGTACTGCTATGAAAAAATTATCGTGTTCCACCCTGTCGAAGTTAACCAGATCCTGGGATGCTTTGATAAAGCCCTGTCCCAGGACTACCAGAAAAAGAACGACTGCGATCATTGCTACTATAAACGGTACAGCCGAAGCATACTCCCTGCTAAAGAAGACCGACGAGACTGAGCGGATGAGCCATTTTGCCAGATAGTATGCAATGATGCTTACCGTGACTTAGAACACAAATCCGAATAGGCAACAGGAGACGGTTTCGATAGAGTTAGCCTGATTGCAGACAACACCAGGGTAAATTTTTTATGAGCAATATTCACACACTAAAATGCCTATTTGTGACTGGCGGTTTACTGATGCAGAAAAACGGTAACACCTGAATCATCAACGGACTGTTCAGTTTCCAGATCTTCATCCTCCTTGAAAATGTCTTCGCAGGCAATGCAAACTGCCGAAACGAAAATCATTAGTCCGATAATGTGCAGGGCCAGACCAAGCAGGGCTATCATGATGGACTGTGAATCTATTCCTGAAGTTTTGATCCTGGTGGTTACAGAATTGATGATTTCATCTGTTGCATACCCTAGTATGCCGCCGAACAAAGCTAAAATAACAGTCAGAACGGCAAATGGCAGAAAATTGCGCACAAGTCCCTTTGTTGCCTCCTGGATGGATTGTACCAGCTTTGGTTCCCGACGCTGAAGCAAAAGTGTCACGATACTGTTCATGTATACGGATATTGCTGTGCCCAGGGCTGTTGTAACGGCAAAGGTAGTATAGAAAACAGCCTTGCTGGAGAAAACATGGGTCATAATAAAGAACGCCGCTGCGCCTGGCATTCTGTTTCCGTGTAATTCAAGATACATACTCAAGCCTAAATACATCAGAAACGCAATTAATGAAAGAAAGAACAGCACAGATAATGTTAAAAGAAAAACCTTGAGCAGAATTACAGGATTTTTAAATGCGAAGAAAAAATTACTTAGGGATACATTATCAAAATAGATCATATCCTGGGAGGATTTGATATTTCCAAGCATTACAGTAACCACAACAAGAGTGACTATAAGCATTGAAACAGTCGGTACTGCGATCATGATGGGTTTGAAATAGGCGGGTCCTGCCATTTTTACTGCTGATTCAAAACCAAGTATGATCCCTTTGTATGAGAGATATAAAAAGGCCCCTACCACCAGATAGAGAATGATCAGATATAATCCGTAGAAAATAGAATTTGGAAGACTTACTAGGACTGCCGATTTTATCCAGGAAAAAACGTCAGTCATATTCTTATTCTCGATGTTCATAACGATTCCTTTAAACAAATGAAACAGGGAGTGATTATAAGGTCTTTATCAGCTGGCGTCTATCCGTAATCTCTTATTATCAGTATGTTGAAATACTGAATGATGTATTTATGAGCATTTCGCCGGTGTGCCGGTGGTATTGTCCAATGCACTATTGATTCTGTTTTCTTAGTTCTGTTGTCGTAAACATTACAGCTCCTAAAGGTCTTATTTTGCACCTGGTCCGGTGAAAAATGTGAAACGTGTTATCTCGCCGAGATCTTCCTGTTTTTCCGTGAGTTCGAAATTTTGGCATAAGCGTGTTAAAGGCATACTTTGGGACAGCAGTTTCCCAATCACGATCTTATCCCATCTGTCTTTCCACTTCTCCGGAACATCAAGATTGATAATTTTCTTCTGAGCACCAATATCCATCAATATCTTAGGAATATCAATGTACATTTTTTCACTGCTGAATGACAGTGCGTATCGGAGAAGCCGGCTGCCTAAGCCTTTCCTTTGAAACAGGCCTTTAATATAAAGGTTGTCAATCTTGCTGCCCGTTATCGTGACAATTCCAACCGGTTGATTACCAAATTGAATAGAAAGTAGTTTTCCGCCGTTGTCAACAGAAGACTTAATGTTTTTAATTATCTGATTTTCTTCTTCGGTAAAAATTTTTTCTTGCTCCTTCTCTGATAAATAAAGAAGATGTAAATTTCTGCCATACCTGTTTGCTCTTTTGCAGATTTCGCGAAGCTGTTCATCTGTTCCGTTATATTCTCCGCAGAATATTTCATTGCCCATTGCGGCAACCAATATAGGATCGGGATTATGGTTGATACCAAAGAAAATAAGAGCATCTGTTTTTTCATCGGGATCCAGGATCGGTGTGTTACCTATTAACTTACAATTGCGACGTTTGAAATAGATCATTTTGCTTTCACACGTAAAGCATGAAACGATTCTGTTATCAAGGATTTTTGCCGGTTTAAGCTCACCATAGTTTATTACTTCAGGGACTGTATCATAGATCCCGTCAAATAATCTGAAATAGGCCCAGTAGTCTTTGATTTCCGGTACTATTGCCGATGACCAGCTGGTGCGGCAGTCTATCAGCTGCATCAAAATGTATTTTCCGTCAAAGGCATGAAATTCCTCCTCGGACATTTGCTTAATATCATTCTGTGTATAATTTTTTCCGGCGGTTTGCAACTGGATTGCTATAACATCACCGTTTTCAAAAATGCGGTTCTGATTTATATCGAGTTTGATTTTCTTTTTGGGAGGCATCGGAGATGTGAGCTTCTCTCTGAACTTGGACAGCACGCGCTTTCTTGCTTTCAGCATTTTGTCGCCTGACTCTGCCCATATATCCAGACCGAAGCCGGAGTCGATCATCTGAATGGCTCTTTCTTTGACCTTATCTGTAAGAATTCCTTTTTTCCACATGTAGTCAGCTAGGGAATATACGTAATTGCACCATTCCTCCGGCTCAGATTCATCAAATTCATTTTCCCGAACGTATTGATCAATTTTTGATACTGCCTCTTCCGGTTCGTATTTTAAAAAGGCTGCCGGGTACTCGTATAATAAGTCCTCAGCAGTATCATTCCCGGTAATGCTTTCGCTCCATGCTCCCATGAATAATCTCCTTTCATCTGAATGGCCGGCGGCTAAAAATATCTAACAGAATATCAAAATTTAGAAAAATCAGCGGCGGATCATTATACGGGTGTAAATTCGTAAAAGGCAATGTCATGATACGCAGATTTTGAAATCAGGCAGATCTTGAAAATAAAAGTGCTGATATTTTTAACTGTGTTGATTTTTTACTGTGAAATTTCCTCTTCGTTAATGTGAGCTTCATTGAAAATATCTTCGCAGGCAACGCACATTGCTGTTATAGGAATCAGATATTCAAAAATGCATATGATGACTGTAGCGAGCAGAGTTACAATTGAAAGTGGGTCAATTCCATTTTCAGATATTTTTGAAATCGCGAATGATGCCATTTTATTTGAGGGCAAGCTTAATACATAAGTAATTACACCGATGAGCAGCATCATGGCGAAAAAAGGAAGAATGTTGATACAGAGTGCTTTGACTGAGTCTGCTATTGATGCTAACAGTCTGTGATCGTCTCTTTGTACCAATCTGGTTAGAACACATGAAATGAGAGTGCCAATTACAAATGCCACTGCCATTGTTATGATCAACAATGGCCAAAAGATTGAAGGGGTCAGAAAATTATATAAAATTCCATTCTCTTCTGTAAACATTTTGGATATGAAATTCTCAAAAGTTATAGAGCCTATGATAACGGATATAATTGTGAACAGAATCAGTTTCACCAGAATCAATGGGCTGGTAAAACCGAAGAAAAAACTTCTGAGAGATACCTTGTTAAAGTTAACCATATCCAGTGATGCCTTTATTGCTCCGATTAGCATACCGAATATGGCGACTATCTGGATAATACTCATACCAAGCTGGAAGTAAGGGTTAGGTCGATATATGCCTGTGTCTGGATCAGTCAGGCCTCCGTCGGTAGCTGTGATGAGCCCGAACAACAAGGCAGCGCAGATAGCTGCGACAATAACAAGGAAAATAATACAGTAAAGACCATAGGAAAGAAAATTCGAGAGACTGATTTTGAATGCTGAGGTTACCCATGAAAAACCGTCAGTGAATTTTCTGTGTGCAATGTTCATTTATCCAAGACCTCCTAATATGATTTTTTAAACAAACAATGAAATACGTCCGGATTATACAGGTTTAATGCCGTATATTTCCGCCTTTTACACGAAAAATCAGCGAACCTCCTCAATAAAATAGCGCTTTTCATCAGGATTGCCGACATCATACATGTAGATCCTGCATCTTCCGGCCTCCTTTACTGCCGCCCGGGACAGCAGTTCAGGATTATCGGTCCACAGATTCAGATGCCAGATCCCGTGGAAAATTACAGGTGCATATCCTTCAACCTCAAGTTTATACCAGCAGGCATAATATTCAGATTTTTTTCCTTTGGCAGAGGTTTTAACAGTTTTATCGAAATCACGATCCAAATCAGCCTCAAGAAGCACATACTGACTGCCTTCCTTAAGTGCTTTCAGCCTCCGGTAACCTTTTAATCTGCCGTTAAAAACCATGATCATCCAGGCAAGTCCGCCGAAAATGACAGCCGCTGCCAGAAAAGACGGCGCAGAGTACCGGAAATCATTGACATAGGCATGGGAAGGACTGTTGCGGTTGTAGCTTACGTTAATCGTGGCTCCGTTTGATGTGCGGAAATATTTGGAAGAAAAACGAAGGACCGTGTTATCCGGTGTTACAGCCCTGAAAACCGCTCTTTTTCTCATATGGGTGTAATGTTCAACCACGGCATCAGTATTCACATATCCGCCGGTAAATCTTGACAGCTGAACGCTGTAGACATCGGAAAAATATGAAAACTGAAACAGGAAAAGCAGCACAATTCCGGCTCCGAACTTCATAACCGCTTTAAGCGAATACTTCTCCGCCTCGCAGAATTGATCCATTACCTGTGCACTGCGTTCGGCAATTTTCCGCTCCAGCTCGGCCCTGGAATAACGCCTTATTCCATCCATATCGCAATCTCCCCAAGAAATCAAAAAACACCGCTCAGATGCTAAGCGTACAACAGATTGAAAACCGATAATGTTATGTTCGTTCAATTCCTGAAATACGGCAGTCAATTATACAGTAACTCCGCTCTGCAAAATCAGTATTAACAGATGGATAATATTTAAGATCTGCATATAATTTTTATATCGCACATAATGATAAAATAGCCGTAAACAGATCCATGCGGTATAGCGGTCTATGAATTGCTGTTTCTGACTGAAAATAAATTTTACGGGAGTAACTGATCGTGCAGAAAAAAAGATTATCAGCTTTGCTTTTATCACTGGCATTTTTCGCATCGCCAGCAATGGCTGCGGATGCACCGTTTGCAGATGTCGACAAGGCTAATTATTTTCTAAAGGAATTTGAAAAAGAGGTTGAACGGGCCCAGGGCGCAGGAAATACCAGATTTTTCCATAAAACAGATGCCCTGACGAGAATCAAGAAGCTTAACGAGGAATATCCGGACGATCCGCGGGTAAAGGATCTGATGAAAAGGGCCTCGGTCGCCGTGCAGAGAAGCATGGGTGATTTTCGCCAGATAACCCCTGAGATGCTGGCATACAAAACCAATGAAGAGCAGATGCGCAGCAGGATTAAAGGCATGAATGAAGCCGAATGGAATAAACAGGTTTCTCAAAGACAGATGCTGCCGAAGGCTTATCCTGCTCCGGATCCTGAAACCGTAGAAAACCTCAACGATTATTTAGGCAAATATGTCGTTCTTGATAATGTTCAATACCCTTCCAATATGTTCACCGGCGGTTCAGGATCATACGTAGCGGCAGGCAAACCGTCCACAGGCTATTATTTTATTTCCATGAACGGACGAAACTGGAGCGGAGCTTATGAAGCGGTAAGACGCTACCGCAGCATGGTTGACGCAAGCATCGGCGACAACCTTAATTTTAAGGTTCTGGGTAAAATCACAAGTATTGTGATGGAATCCCCGGACGCCTCTGTAGAAAAGAAATCGCCATTTGTATGGGGATGGATTGTGGTGCCGGAGATGATTTACGCAAATGATACCGTTCTCGCCGTTTATGATCCGGATAATGACAATTCGGGATATTTCATCGGTGAGGAACTGGTTGATAAGATCAAGGATTCCTGGTACACGGTAAAATCCATTCCGGAAAATGCAGATCCTAAGAAACTGATGGAGATATTTGCAACCGCCATCAAGGAGAAAAATTACAATCTTTACATGGACTGCATTTATCCTGAAAGACGAAAAACCGATGTCGGCTCATCCCTGCTGCGCTATCACTGGGATCTGCACCAGAACCGTTTCCAGAATGAATATGTATACGTTGAATTTGATGAACCTAAAATAACAGTAATCAAGGGATTCGATGACACCAATGATCTGGACACTTATTTTCTGAATGAAAACCAGCGTGATCAGCTGACAAAAATGGGTGGTGAAAAGGAAGAAATGGCCATTGTCTACAGCCGTGCCTACGATAAGAACGGCAAGCAGATCGGTTCCAAAAACCCTCATGAACTCAGACGCAAGGGCAACGGCCGCTGGTATGTGAACACTTATGACATCAGATTTTAGAAACAACAGGGAGAAATCATGAAAAAACACAGATTACTGTTCGGTATGCTGCTGACAGGTTCTCTTTTTCTGAGTAGCTTCAGCACCTCCTCCGCAGCACAGGACGACGCAAAGGCTCCTCCTGTCAACGGAAGGACATATGCCATGGAACAGGTGAAGAACTATTTTGAAACTTTTGAGGCTGCATACCAGTGTGCCGAGAAGTACATTCCGACAGATCAAAATGTAAGCAAATATACCCTGTTCTACAATGTTCACAATAAATGCCTCAATCTTATTCTGAAAGCCATGGATTTCAGACTTGATATAACTACACGGCCGAATCTCATATTTGAAAATGAAAATGAAAAGAATTTCATACTGGCCGATGCTTCGCTTATCGAAGCCAATCAGAAGCTTATGTATGAATTCTGGCAGATGATTTTATATTTTACAAAAGATGTGAACAAGGCTCATTCCGCCATATCTTTTGCAGTTCAGCTGTCAGACTGGTATCAGGATGTCCGCGAAAAATACAACCAGTCCTTTACGGAAATAAGAAAGCTGATGATTGACTACAATATAGAGAAGAGCAAGTGCAGCGAATATACCAGGTATATCGACTGCAGCGCCGGCTTATTGAAGTCAATGAAAAAGATCTTGGAACAGATGGCGCAGTATTTTACGTATGATGTGGATACTCAGGTTCTGGGTCTTAAATCCAAAGGAAGGTTTATTATAGATTATGACAACTATTCCAGAAATTTAATTGCTCACAATAAAGACTATCTGGCAATATTGGACAGCTGCATGGATGATGTCAATAAAATGAGAGATCGCATAACAAAGCAGCATGTCGGTGTTCTGGGAATGGTCAAGTTAAGAAACAAATCAATTTTCAGCCCGCTTATAGGAAAATATCCGGAGCATGTTGAGGCATTGAACGACAAACTTTACACGTTCATGGGAAATGTGCACCTGTTCGTAAAAGAACTGCACATGGGACCGATCGGAAAATTTCTTACCAAAGCCAAATTTGATGATTCCGGAAACAACAGTTCATTCCGCAGTCTTGAAGTTACATTGGCAAAAACTCTTTTGAAAGGCAAAGATAAAGACGGAAATGTAATTAAGCACAATGTCGGCAAATAAGACTTATTTTTCCGGTTCATGAGGCACATGCAATCCGCCATGCCCCTTGCCGGAATTTTCAGGTCACTGAATTCTGTCAGTCGAGACAATTGTAACGATCAGCCGGATGTGACTGTCACAGCGCATCCTTGAATGTATGCAGAATTTCCTGCGTAATTTTCTGATTGCTGTCTAAAACTTATCAAGATAGAGTTTGTATTCTTCAATTTCATCACTACTCAGTTTATTACTGTCTGCAAGGTATCTAAACTGAGTGTACATGTCGTAAATTACTGAAGCAAAGCGTCCGTAGGCGCTGATAAAATCTTTACCTTCTATTTGCTTAAGTGTAATAAAGATTACCGGAAACTTTCCCATGTATTCACTGCATGATTCCCTGTCCTCAAAGATTTTTGTGTCCTGAACCTTTTCTCCTGAAGAGACACATCACCTGGATTTTCGATATTCAGAGATGGAAAGTCATAGAAGGTGGACATAGTAAGGGTTTTTCCGAAATGTCTCGGTCTGGTGATAAGCATTACGTCAGATTTGTTCTCCTTAAACACGGTTCTGATAAAGGGAGTCTTGTCAACGTAATAGCAGTTATTTTCAATAAGTTCATGAAAAAATTCAGTTCCGATACCAATATACTTCAAAATACCGTTCCACCTCTGAATACAATTGTTCATCACAGCTGAAAAAGTTCTTTCTCCGGTCCGCTGTTCACAAAGAGATTGAAGCGAAGAAATGCTCCATCTTCGTCATTATCCCACAACCCGCTTAATCGTCAACCGCCAACATCTTACTTTTTGATAGGAATATAAGCATAAACTATCTATCGAAAACACATCCGAAATATCAACACTTAACTTTTCCTGAAACAGCAGGCAATAACCTTGATTGACTGTAACATACTGTAACTGCATTACAGTGAGCGCCGGTACATGATCAGCATGGTACGATCGTCGTGACTTCCCGGCTGATAGAAATTGAGCCACTGTGACAGTAGCTTGGTGTTGTCTGACGGGGCCAGAGAGTCAAAATCCAGATGATGGTTTCCTGTTGCTGTGAGATTTTTCCAGAAATCAATCCATTTACTGTTGAGTTCCATTTCCCTGCTTGAATCAAAAAACGGTTCGTAGACTCCGTCGGTCATCAGCATGATTGTTTCACAGCTACTGAAAAAACAGCAGGAGATCCGCCTTCTCAGTTCTGCCGGACGGCTGATAACTTTTTCCGAGGTAATGAATCTTGTCTCACCGGCATAGGTGCCTGAGTCGGTCATGTTCATCATGGTAAAGACAGAATCTTTCGATGAACTGCTGCGGCAGACGATAAGTCCGTCACCTATTGTGAAAGTTATTACCATCATGCCTGAAGAAAGGCGTCTGGTAATGGCAACCTGAAGCGTGGTGGCATAGTCGGCAGGTGCTGCCGGTATAAAGTCCGGTTCACTGCTGTAACTGCAGTTGAATCTTTCTGATTCAGCCCGGATCCCGCGGCAGGCTTCTACTGCCGCTGCTGCTAGAACCTCATATGCCATGTCCCCAATGTTATTCCGGTCTGTTTCAGTCAGCAGAGGATCCTTCACCAGTCTCTGTTCAAGATCCTGTATATAACGGTTGAGTCTCAGTTCTGGATTGGAAAGCCGGTTTCTGCAGAAAGCTCCGATGGTACGGCAGGTGATTTCTGAACCGCGTCTTGAAAATTCCGCCGAACCTGCTCCGTCGGAAATTGCCATAATGTACCATCCGGAATCACCCGCCTTTCCGGCATAAAAGTCGTCATCCCTGGCTTCACCCTCGTTGGCATGGCTTCGTCCTCTGATGCTTGCGGCGATTAGAACATAATCCCGGTAGCTGTCACAGAGACTGCACTGATCCGGCTTGTAGTAGATGGTTTGCGGATCAGTGGGAATATTCTTCCACAGATCACGCGGATTTAACGGTTCTATTTCCCTGTTGTCGTTTGAATGCATTATTTGTTATCCTGCTCTGTACTGTTCCTGTCCGCCGCTTTCGGGTGAGGTCTGGTCAGGATGCGGAGATTGTCCGGAACCTCTGTGGGAGCACAGTCCTTCAGGATTTGTACAGATTCTCCGCTGATATTGATTTTGCCGGGTGCTATCTCGTTGAGTTCCTCAAGCAGAGAATCTCCTTCGTCAGGTTCCAGATCTGCAACGGATTCCAGGAATAAATCGAGTTCGGTTATTCGATCCCGGTTATCCTCGGCTGGTTCCGGAATTTTTACAGAACTCAGTGACGGAGTTTTTTCTGCGAACACCAGATCAGATAGAAAGTCCAGATTTTGTGCAAAGTCACTGCTGTTTTCGTGAATATCCGCTGTTCCGGCAACCGGTGTATCTCGGTCTGGAACTATATCATAGTCCCGGTTGTATCTTATATCGATATTATTGAAACATTCGGGTTCCACTGCAGTGTCCATGGAACCGTGCGGTCCGTGCAGCGGATAACGGTAGTTACTGCTGTCAAATTCGGCGGAACTGTGCGGTGATTCGGGCTCCTCTGCGCTGTCTTCGTCCGGTAATTCCTGCTCAATACTGTTATCCGAAGAAACTTCTGCGACACTATTCTGATCCGATCCCTGAACCTGTCCATCATTGATTTCACTTTCAAAACGTGAACAGGTCTCAGTATCCGAATTATTATCAGATCCTGACACTGATTCAATGTGCTCATTGATTTCATCAACGTCTGGACGGTTATCAGTTTGAATTTCGTCAGTTTCAGATTCATAACGGTTATGCTGCACAACCGGAACCTGAACTTTAAGTTCAGGTTCTGTCTGTTCATTTATAAGATAATTAAGCTGGGACAGATCTCCAAGTTCGGGTTCGTCAGACTGGGTTATCAGTCTTTCCAGTGCCGGATCTGGGTAATCTTCCTCAAGTTTAACTTCAAGATCAAGTCTGTTCTCTTCTTCATCGCTGTCGGCTTCGCCTTGCTGCTGTAGTTCTGGATTAGTTTCGGTGCACTGCTCTTCCGGCCCGTTTTGTCCTTCATCTGCTGCAGTTTCTTCTGAAGAAGCATTCAGTTCCTGTTCAGGGTGTTTATCGGGAGCTGAAAGCTCTTGTTCCTCTTTAGGCTCCTGCGGCGGATTATCTTCATCATACGATGCTGTTTCATCATTATCAGCTGATGCATGGTTTTCATGGGCCGCGGCATTGATCCGCAGCGGACTTATGGAACGTCCTGATTCGGATTCAATGTAGTAATCGCAGATATGATCATAGGTAAGCGGCTGCCAAACGATAATCCTGAATATATTCCTGGCATTGTCTTTTTTTACGGTTGTTACAGTATAGGAATAATTAATCAGCTTGTCGTCGATGATATTGACGCACACTTTCTGATAGACAGTATTTTCAATTCCGCTAGCCGGGGTGATTTTTACTTCCCTGAAATCAATTGACTCCGCCTCTGTAAGAAGTCTGCTGCTGATCCTGATTTCAGGTTTAAGAAGTTTTGTATGAAGCAGACTGGCCACGGTTTTTTTCTGATCCTCCTCATCGGGGGCATCAATGATCATCTCATCAAGATTCAGATCCAGGATACACTCTTCGTCCGGATCTTTTGGTATAACCAGCGATCTTGTCGCTATCAATTCAAAAGTTCTGGTAATACTTTCCTGAGCCATTCCGTGAGTTCCATAATACAAAAACAGCAGTTACTGTCCGTCACTGCTGATATCCCGTTACATATGGGTTAATTTTAAAATAAAACTTCGGGAGATTATGTGTTTTATATATAATTTTTGGTATGAGGCGGAAATATCAAGAAAAAGTTCGTATGCCGGCTGCATGTGATTTAGGGTGTCTTTGCAGTATTGTAAAAAGACGGACCGGTTTGACACAGTTTGGATCAGTATAATCATTTGAGAATCCGCCAGCGCAGCTCTGTCTATACTTATTTGATTCTTATTGTCTGCATGACTTTAAACAGTATCCATGAAAGCAGAGATATCAGTGCAACTGATTCTAGACCGTTATATCTATTTTTTGAATGTCTGCGATCAAGATAGGCATTGTTGCCAGGTTCTCCGGTTTTGTAAATAAATTTCACAATGTCGTCTTTCTTGAGATTAGCAGGGATTCTCCCTAAGCCTGATCATATTCTGCTGGTTGTTTATGGTTACGTCAGCATGGCATACAGTTACGATCTCGCACGTTCGACCAGGCTTTCCGCACCAGCTTTTAAAGTAATGACTGCCTAGCTTTAAAACTTTTCCTTCTGCGTCTTCGTATCCTGGTAGATTAAAATCTGCAATATCTCTGAAAAGAAGCGGCCCTCTGTCAGCTTAAGTAAAAAAATCGACAGCTGTGCTATATAATGTTTTGCATATTATCAATATTAGTATTGCTAAACCTATATTAAAAATCGAAAATTCTACACCCAAAACCAGCCCAGACCTGCCTTTTTGTTGGGATGTTTAAAATTATTCAATTCAAAATCTCCAAACAAAAACAAGGCCGTATAGTATCATTATTCAGCAAAGAGGCCGAAGAAAAGCCAAAACGCTCGCACAAAAAACAATCAAATAATTCACCTAAATGAATTAGGATATACTTAATCAAATAAATAATCAGTTAGTTCAAATAGACAGTATGAAGGGAAATTATGCCGATATCGGCATATGGCGTCTGGAATTTTTCTTCGAACAGTTGAAACAGGTAGAATGTATGCGTTCGATAAATTCGAGTGACAAAAATATTATCCTTATATTTGTTCTTTTGAGTATTATCTCTGCACTGATAAAACTTTTTTTGACCATCAATGCAGCTTTGAAAGGAAATAAAAAACTCATAGAACTTTCATATCTGAAGATTCATAATAAGACGCATTTGTTTGCAAAATTATATTCGGTAATTGGGCGGGCACGGCAATCAAAAATTTATGAAGTGATGTATGAAGTCGAAAAATTAATTTTGAAATATTGTCTTAGATCTCGGGTTTCAAAACCGAATAAAGAGAAAGGTAAG
>JAEEGH010013589.1_pt1 | contig 18033 bp, 12 predicted proteins | sample 9134181 | NCBI WGS metagenome assembly JAEEGH01 (sample SAMN16246544, study PRJNA631951) | gut metagenome | biome: gut microbiome; feature: rumen; material: DP-attached | host: Bos | place: Iran: Karaj | collected 2018-10 | reverse complement strand
CGCCAGCTTTGTTTCGCCGTAGACATTCAGCGGCGCGGAGGCGGGATCCTCCGGCCGCCAGGGGCGCTCGCCCTGTCCGTCGAAGACGTAATCCGTGCTGATATAGATCATTTTTGCCCCCGCGGCGGCTGCCGCTTCGGCGACATAGCGCGTGCCGAGGCGGTTCACCGCATCGACCCGGGCGCGGTTTTCCGCCTTTTCGGCGGCATCCACAGCCGTCCACGCGGCGCAGTGGATGATGCAGTCCGGCGATGCCTGCCCGATGGTCCGGAGGACAGCCTCCCGGTCCGTGATATCCAGGCAGCTGGATATCCCCGGCGCCCCGGCTGCCGCACCGGGCGGGACGGCGCGGGCCGAGGCCGCGGCAATGTAGCCGCGGCGGCGCGCTTCCCGGACGACGTCAGAGCCCAGCTGTCCCGCAGCCCCCGTTACGAAGATCTTTCTCATTCCGCACCCGCCGGGCTTCAGTCTCTTCCGAACAGGTCTCTCGTGTAAACCTTGTCCCCGGCGTCGGACAGCGCGCCGTCGTTCCTGTTTGCCAGGATCACGTCCGCCTCATGCTGGAATCTTTCGATGTCATTGATCACGGTGCAGCCGGAAAAGCTGGTCCCGTCCTCCAGGGTGGGCTCATAGACGATCACCTTCGCCCCGGCTTCCTTCACATAGCGCATAATGTCCTGAACGGCGGACTGCCGGAAATTGTCGCTGAAGGATTTCATGGTGAGGCGGTAGACGCCCACCGTGACGCCCTCCGCACCGGCCCCGCGCCCCGCCTTTTCCAGCACGCGTTCGGCGATGAACCGCTTTCTTGTCTGATTGCTCTCCACCACGGCCCGGATCAGCTTCTGCGGCACCCCCTCATAGTTTGCGAGCAGCTGCTGCGTGTCCTTCGGAAGGCAGTAGCCGCCGTAGCCGAAGGAAGGATTGTTGTAATGGGCGCCGATGCGGGGATCCAGACAGACGCCGCCGATCACCTCGGCGCTGGCAAGGCCCTTCATTTCGCAGTAGGTATCCAGCTCGTTGAAAAAGGCGACGCGGAGCGCAAGGTATTCATTGGCGAACAGCTTGATCGCCTCCGCCTCCGTGAACCCCGTCAGGCGCACTTCTGCGTTCTTCTCCTCCGCGCCCTCCAAAAGCAGCTGCGCAAACCTCTCGGCGGCTTCACGGGTCGAACCGTCACAGCCGACGACGATGCGGGATGGATAGAGATTGTCATACAGGGCCTTGGATTCCCGCAGGAATTCCGGGCTGAAAAAGATCCTGTCGCACCCGTATTTCTCCCGAACGGCGCAGGTGTAGCCTACGGGGATCGTGCTCTTGATGACCATATATGCCGTCGGATTCGTCCGCAGCGTCTGTTCGATCGCATCCTCCACCGCCCTTGTATCAAAACGGTTCTCCGCAGTGTCGTAGTTTGTGGGAGTGGCAATGACGACCAGCTCCGCGCCGGCATAGGCCGACGCCTTGTCCGTGGTAACGCGCAGATTCAGGCTCCTCTTCCCTGCTCTCGCTTCGGCGAAGAACCGCTCGATCTCGCTGTCCCGAATGGGACTGACAAAGCGATTGAGCTGATCCGCCTTGGCCTGCGTCGTCGTGATCGCCGTTACCTCATGGTGCTGCGCCAAAAGAACCGCGAGGCTCAGCCCCACATACCCCACGCCCGCTACTGTGATTCTCATATGTCCTTTATCCTCTATTCTTTCCCGAACCGGTCGATCCGGCCCGGTTATTATCATAATAGTAAGCCCGATACCAGCCGGCGAAGGCGCGCAGGCCTTCCCGGAGCCCGGTTTTCGGGGCGAAGCCGTAATCCCGCTCCAGGGCGGCGACGTCGGCCCAGGTCTCCGGCATATCGCCGGCCTGCATGCCTGCCAGCTGACGGTGTCCTTCAAAATCATAGTCCGGCGCAAGGATCCCCGCGCGGACCAGCTCCTCCTGCAGCACCGAAATAAAATCCAGCAGGTTTTCCGGGTGTCCGCTGCCGATGTTATAGACCGCGCAGGGCGGGACCGTCCGGCCGTCCTCCCCCGTTTCCGCCTCCGGCGCACCCTGCATGACGCGGAAAACGCCCTCCGTGATATCGTCGATGAAGGTAAAATCACGCCGCATCTCGCCGCGGTTGTAGATCTGTATCGTCCTGCCGGCGGCCAGCTTCCGGGTGGCGCTGAAATAGAACATATCCGGTCTGCCTGCCGGGCCGTAGACCGTAAAGAAGCGAAGGCCGGTCGCGGGGATATGATAGAGGCAGGCATAGGCATGGGCAAACAGCTCGTCGGCCCGCTTGGTGGCGGCATAGAAGCTGACGGGACTGTCCGCCCGGTCCTCCGTGGAAAAAGGGACCTGCCTGCTGCCGCCGTAGACCGAGGAGCTGGAAGCATAGACCAGGTGCTTCACCGGATGACGGCGGCAGGCCTCAAGAATATTGTAGAAGCCGACCACATTGGACGCCATATACTCGTCAGGGTGGTCGATGGAATACCGCACGCCCGCCTGGGCGGCGAGGTTGACCACGATGTCAAAGGAATACTCCCCAAAGAGGCGCTCCAGCAGGGCCGGATCGTCGATGGACCCCCGCACGAAAACATGCCGGACGCCGGAGCTCTTCGCAGCGGCGTTGATCAGGCCAAGGCGGTATTCCTTCAGCCCGGGATCATAGTAATCATTCAGATTGTCCAGGCTGACGACGGTGCCGGAGCTGACCTCCCGGAGGATCCTCAACACCACATTCGCCCCGATGAAGCCGGGAGACCCGGTCACCAGCACGTTTTTCCCATTCAGCTCGATATGTGTTTTCCCCATGATCCGAGACCTCACATACTTAATTGATGCTTCCCGGAGCCAAAGCCGGCCTGCCCCGCCGCAGCCCGACTCTGAGCCGCGCGATCGCAACGGCGACGGTGGAACGCACCATATAATTGACCGGCTTCCACAGCCCGCTGTGCATTCCCGTTCCGATCGTCCTCATATGCATGACCGCCGGGATCTGAAGGACCTTATAGCCCAGGAGGGACATTTCGAGGATCATGTTTGCATCCGGGTATTCTGCGTCGAAGCAGTCAAATTCGGCATAACGGCCAAAGGCGCGCCGGCTGAGTCCCTGCAGGCCGGTGGTCGCGTCGGCCAGGTCGCCGCCGCCCAGGAGGCGGACCAGAAAGCGGAACCAGCGGAAGCCGATCCGCTTCATAATGCCGGGATCATAGGCGCTGCTGCCTTCCATGAAGCGGCTGCCGAGAACGATGTCCGGCCCCCTGCCGTCCTCCCCGCAGGGGGTTCGGAGCGCCTTGCTGATCACCGGGATATTGCACGGGTCGTGCTGCAGGTCCGCATCCATCTGGATCAGATAGTCATAGCCCTTCGTATACGCGCAGCGATAGCCCGTCTGCAGCGCGTTGCCGTAACCCAGGTTGCAGATCAGGGAGATGCACCCCGCGCCGCCGCGCCTGGCTGCCTCCGCCGTGCCGTCCGCGGATGCGTCGTCGATCACCAGCACATCCGCGAGGGCGTCGATCCCGTCCGCTCTCATGCGCTCAAGAAGGCGCGGCAGGTTCTTCTCTTCGTTGTGTGCGGGAATAATGATCAGCAGGTCGTGCTTCTTCTCCATTTCTTCCCTCTCTGTTTATTCGGATCGCCCGCCGGTGCGAACATCCCGCAGGGCTCCGGAATCGGCCGGCGGGCTGGAAACGCAGAAGGCAGGGCGCCGTCCGCAGGCGGGCTGCCGTCCGCGCCGGATGCCGGCGGTACAGGGCGCGATTCCTGCCGCCGGGAAACCGGGATCTTTTCCGGGGAAGCGCCGCAGGATCCCGGTGCGCGGCCTTAATTGGACGATATTTCGCCACATTGACTGAAAACCCTCGGCAATACACCCGGTATTCCCTCGGATTTTCAGTCAATTCTGATAAAGGATCTGACCGCGCAGTCTGCGCGCCGGGTCCTTTCGTATTTTTTATCCTTTGGATCGCCGGAACCTCCTGTGCCAGGCGCCTTCAGCGGGGCGCGCGGAGCGCGCGCTCCGGAGGCTCCTGCTCCTGCCTGCCGTCCTCCGCCGTTTCCAGCTGGCTTTTTGCATAGGAGACCCACTGGCACATGGAGTCCGTGACCTTTTTCAGCCGGGAGATATGCAGCCCGTACAGGTAGAGCGTCACCACGGCAGACGCGGCAAGGAGAAAGAGCAAAAGCAGATTCCGCAGCCGGATGAGATGCTCCAGCACGGAGAAGTTGAAGACGGCGCCGAAGATGATCAGGATGATCGATGCGACCGCCCACCAGCTGCCGATCCCCAGGTCCATTTTCTTCTTTGCGAGCTGACGCATGTTGATTGCGAACAGGACCGCTCCGCTCAATATCACAACCAGCTTATAGATCAGATTCATGGCTTCTCCTTCAGGCTATACCCCTGCCGCCGTTTGCTCTCTTCCGCCCGCGGCGCTGACAGGCTCCGGCGCGGCGCCGGCCTTCCGGGAATAGACGACCGCAGAGGGCATATCGCCTTTGCCCCTCTGAAGGATCGTACCCTTGCAGAAAACCTGGCGGTCCAGATGCTTTTCCATCCACCGCAGCCGGAAAAAGGCGATGGAATACCCTGCCGCCGCGCCGAGCACCAGGCCGAGACCATACCACATCTCCGGAAGATGCATGGACAGGATGCTCCCGCCGAGGGTAACGAGGCAGAAGGCCCCCGCTGAAAGCAGCGCGCCGGTCTCATCATTGAAGTAATACAGGAACAGGATCAGCGAATACATGATGAACAGGATGAAATAGCCGACGCAGAGGCAGGGATAGATGATCATCGTCAGCCCGCCCAGGCCGATCCGCGGGAGCATGATGATGCACAGGAGGAAAACCGCGACCGAAATGATGAACTGCAGGCGTATCAGCGTCATGAGCTCCGCCGAAAGCTGGCGGAACAGCCGCAGCCTCGCATTCCGGATGTCATGCCGCCGCCCGCCGATCACGGCTTCGAAATAGTTGCGGTAGCGGTCCCGGAAATGCAATTCGACATTGATGATGAATATGACGGTGGCGGACACATTGGTGAACATGGCCAGGCAGGTCGCCATGTCATAAGGCATGGCGGTCACGAAGGTGTTGACCAGCACGTTGCGCAGGTCGGAATTCCAGAAGACGAAATTGTGGACATAGAGGCCCAGGGTATAGAGCGTGTTGATCAGGATCATCCGCCAGTATTTTTTCAGATAGCCGAGGACCGGCCGCCAGTTGCCGCTGTTCTTCCGGAAGAAGGACTTCACCAGGGCGATCTCCAAAGCCGCAATGAGGGAAAAGCCGATGGCAAGGGAGAGCAGCAGGGAGTAGGTCGGGTCCATGTTGAAGGCGAAATGGAACAGCGTCCACAGCAGCGCCGTCAGCACAGTGACCCCCATGCCGATAATGAAGAACAGGGAGATCTTGATATAGTTCTTGGTGATGGAGAGATAGAGCATGGTGTAGAACACCAGGATCAGCGCGGTGTATCCGCAATAGCCGGTAAAGACATAGTACACCGGGACACCGCCGACAAAATGCTCATGCAGGCAGAAGGGGATGCCCAGCAGCGCCCCGAGCACGACCGTGATGCCGAGGCCGAGATGGAAGCAGGGAATGATATCCTCGAACTTCTCCTCATAGATAATGTCGGAAATGTATTTGGACAGCACCGCGTTGAGCGGCGAAGTGACCAGCAGCGCAAAAATGAACGTGTAGAGCACGGTATCGGCAAACAGCTCCCGATGGATGTACTCCGCCGTATCAAAGCGCAGGATGATCTGGGAAATGATCACCGCTCCGATCACGATGAGGATCGGCGCGATCGTGATGATCATACTGTAGGTAAATCCGTAGAGATGCATACCCAAGGACGGATGCCGGTATACGCGTTCCAGCTTGATCCCTATTCCTGCCATGTCAGTCCCATCTCCTCTCCCAGCTGCCGGTAGATCCCGGCATAAGCCTTCTGCATGTCCTTCAGCTGATAGCGGCTCATCAGCCGCCGGTAGCCCGCTTCGCCCATTTCCATGGCCTTCTGCCTGTTTTTTGCGATCGCGACCATGCCGGTGGCGATCTCGTCCACATTCATGATGTGCGTCAGGATCCCGGCCTCGCCGAAGGCATCGCCGCTCTCGCCGTAGATGAGCCCCCGGCAGTTTCCCACGTCCGTGGCGATCGTCGGTTTGTGCGCCGCGAAGCCCTCGAGGATCGTCAGCGGCTGGCCCTCGCTGATGCTGGTCAGGATGGTGGCGTCCATGCGGCCCATATATTCCCGGGTGTCGATCCTGCCCGTGAACTCCACGTCCTCCGCGCCCAGATATGCGACATAGTCATAGCACTCCTGAGCGTATTCCTTATCCTCCGCGTCGGGTCCCATGATCCAAAGCTTCAGCTCCGGAGCCGTCTTCCTGGCAGCCGCAAAGGCCTGGATGAGCGTCTTGATATCCTTGATCGGGGCGATGCGCACAAAGGCCCCCAGATTGATGCGGCCCTCGTCCTCCGGGGTTTTGCCGGGGAGGGAGGCAAAGGCGGAAGCATCGATCCCATTGGGTATGATCATGGTTTTTTCCGGAGGGCAGCCGAGCTCCAACTGCAGCGACCGGGCGCCGTCAAACAGGCTGGTCACCCGGTCGGCCCGGTCGTACGCCAGCCGGGACATTTTTCGGAACAGGTCGATCCAGATGTCCTTGTAGATCCCCTGCACCCAGTCGGCCTTGATCAGCTCTTCCTCCCGTTCGCGGGCATAGATCCCATGCTCCGACAGCACGAGCCGGCCGCCGTAGCGGTACTGCGCCAGGCAGCCGAGGACGCCCGCATAGCCCGTGGCGACGCAGTGATAGATATCCGCCTTCGGGACGTCGGAGCTGAGCGCCTGAAACAGCGGCAGATAGATGGAGCGCAGCGTCCACAGGAAATCCGTGAAGGATATCTCAGGAAATTCTCTGTCATAGAGGGCGGTGACGATGCCGAGGAAATCCTCCCCCATGAGAAGATCGTTGAGGGAGAACGTCTCCCGGGAGAAGAACCGGAACACCCCGTCCCAGTCCACTTCCTTGTCCATGATCAGAGAACGCAAGGGCGCGTAATCCCTGTCCGACAGTCTCCGGCGGCCCATCGGGGCGCCCCAGTCCTTGTCGTTGAGATACGTTTCATAGATTTCGGATACGTTTCCGGGGATCTCATATACGTATTTCCCCCGATAGCTCCGGTCCGGAACGACGGCGGCGACGGAGAAATCGACCTGCGGAAACAGGCGGATCATACTGTGGACCCAGCTGGAAACGCCGCCCATAACATAGGGGTAGCTTCCCTCTGCAACAAAGCATATCTTCATCAGCGGTTTCTTCCTTCCATATCGCCCAGCGCGGTCAGCGCGGGTGCGAGCCGGATCTCCACCTGGTTCCGGTCTGCGGCAATCAAATACGCATTGTCCTCCAGCTGTACGGAGCTGCCGCCGGATACGGAGATCACCTTCTCATCGTGGGTGCGAAGAATGAAATAGTATGTCACCCCTTCGGGGCCGTCCAGGGTCAGGGAAATGCTGTCGTCCGTGCGCGTCTGTGCGCTGTCGAGGGAAAGGAACGCGCGGACGCGGGCGTCGCTCTCGGTGGCCGTCAGCCAGTCCTCCGCGCGGAAGGGATAGCTGTAGGTCGTCAGATTGCTGAACACGGTGCGGGACAGATTCTGCCATTCATCCGACGCGTCCGCGGGATGGAATGCGGCCCCCATGTCAAAGGCCGCGTTGTCATAGCCCAGAACCGTCTGTACGCCGAGAAGCTCCAGCTCATCCAGATAGCTGTGCTTCGTAAGCTGCCGGGTCGCCTGCTGAAGGGTGATGTCTCCCGGCAGGAAGCCCAGGATGCTGTGCTCCTCCGAATACCCTGCGCTGACGATCGTCCGGATATCCCGGAAGCCGGTGGACGACAGCTGCTCCGGAAGCTCCCCGATACGGTCCGGATGGGCCAGGGAAGCCGTGATCGCATAGTCCCCCGCTTCCCTGCCGAGGTATTCGCTCTCGGCTGCGGCGCTCCCGTCCGTCGCCGCCGTCCCCTTCCGCGCCGAGGACCAGGCAAGCTCTCCCTTCATCTCCTGGATCATGGGAAGGAGCTTTTTCAGCAGTCCGGTCTGCGGCTGCGCCGGATCGCTTTCGTCGTACTTTACCGCGAGAAAGCAGCTGGGCTTTACATCATACCGCGCGGCCAGGGTGATCAGCATGGGCATCATGATATCGGTCTGCGCCCTTGTGGCCGGCCACCCGTAGATCCTCCGGACCTCCTCCTCGTTTTCATCCGTGAGGATCGGGCATCCGGCGACGGAAAACACCCGGGCGTTCACAACGGGATAGAGGAGATAACTGCTGCGCTGGTACATCATGGCCTGCAGCATCCCCATGCCGATCCGGCGGTTTTCCATATAGCTGCCGTTGACGGCATACGCCTCCCCGGCGCCGTAGCTGCTCCTCCAGACGATGGCGGGCAAGTCCTCCTGCGGCCAGCCGTCCTGCGGGGAAAGCTGTTCTTCGTCGCCGGCGGGGATCCCCTGCATAAAGGTCTTCGTCCCGCGGCGGACGGCGTACCAGGGAACGGTGAGGTCCAGGTCCTGACGGGCTTCTGCGTTGGGTACCGTGTCCTGCTCCGGGTCAAAAATCCGCTCGCCGCCGAGAAGGAACCCCGCGAAGAGGCGGACCCCCTGCAGCGAAGCCGACGGCCGGACCAGGTAGCGGATGCCCAGGAGCTCCCTGAGGGTGTCATTCCCGGCGATCGTGTCATAGTCCGGGAGCGCCAGGAAGATGACGTCCGTTCCGGCATCCATCAGCTCCGCGAGACGCCCGGCATAATCCGCGGCATAGGCCGGCTCGATCATGACGACCGCGGGCAGGGAGCCGCTGCCTTCCTCCGGCAGCGTCTGCGCGCAGGCGACTGCCGCAGAGCTGTAGCATGACCACTCCCGGACCGTTTCGGCCAGGCGGCTGTCTTCGCTCCCGATATAGAGCATCCATTCCGCCCCCGCGTCCCCGGCCCTCAGCTCCTCCGCCGGGGAAAAGCCGCGGTCCATCCGCTCGGCTCCGCCTTCGAAGGCAGGCAGCTCGGAGAGGACGTGCTTTCCGGAAGCGTTCACTGCATTCTGGCTGAGCTGAAAGCCCATAAACAGCAGGAGCAGGACCAAAAACAAAAGGATCGTTACGAGATACTGCCGTTTCGTGATCATCATTTCACAATCAACCTCCCAATGGGACATCCCAAAGCGTCCCCTCCGCGATTTGCCGTCGGGATCGTCACGCCGTACTTCAGGCTGCGCAGGCGGAAACGGATTTCATACTGCCCTTTTTCCGACGGCAGGGGTACTTCCGCCGTGAACAGGCACTGCCGCTGCCCGAACGCCCGCTGCAGCGCTTCTCCGCACATCACGGCCGCGCGCTCTCCGCGCGGTGTGCAGAGGACCAGCTGCGCTTCCGCCGCGTGGTAGATCGGGGCAAAGCCGACATTCTCCACCGCGACCCCGGCGCTGAGCAGCCCGGCCAGCGGCCGCATGCGCAGCTCCGCGCTTCGGATCACGAAGCGGTATCCCAAATGCGCCTGCGCATAGGCAAAGCAGTTTTTCCCGTCCCAAACGCCTTTTTCCCGGATTTCCGCATTTTTCCATTTCGCAAGGGTATTTTCGTCGTAATCACGGTTGAGATAGCTCACATGCATCCGCCGCAGCGTTTCCATGGCCGGCGCGGCATCGGACAACGGGCCGCTCCCCACGACCTCGCCGCCGTTGGGGACAAAGAGGCACAGGCGCTCCTGAAAGGCCAGCTCCCGCTCCCGTTCCGGCGGTATGCCGCCATAGGTGCCGCAGTCGCTTTCGCTGCCCAGCATGCCGTCGTTGAAGAGGCCCGGCGCCCCCTCCGGCGGCGCGCCGGCAAGGTCGGGCTCCTCATCCGGCGAAGCGCAGGTCACCGTGCGCCAGAGGCCGGGGGTCCGCACCGAAAGGCGGACTTGCCCCTCTGCGGCATCGGAAAAGCACTCATACAGCCGTCTCAGCTGATCGCGCTCCAGGTAGCGGCTGCCGTGCATCTCGCCCCAATTGCCGACGAACAGCCCCTGCGTGAGAAATATCCCCTCCGCGTTTTCCCGGAGGATCGGGCCGACCTGCGACATATGGAGCAGGATCGTTTCCAGCCGCTTCGGCTCCGAAGTCATGTTTTTGCCGTCCCAGTCATACAGGAAGCGCGGGATCAGGCCGCATCCCGCGGCGCGCAGCGCCCGGAACAGGCCCCGGATCCCCTCCAGCGCCCGCGGCGGCAGCCCGCAGGAGGCGAAATTCCGCAGATTGATCTCCGCAAGCAAAAGCGTATCATCGCGGCAGCGGGGGATTACCTCCGGCGCTGGGGCGTCCTCTGATGCCAGGAAGCGCACGATGGAATAGAAGCCCCGCTCCGGACAGCGCAGCTGTTCGACGGTCTCTTCCGGACAGAAATCCGTGAGCTTTCTCACCTTCGGCTCCCTTTTCCGTCAATCCGGCACGCACAGGGAGAACAGGGAGAACTCATTCTGATGCACGCAGTAGCAGAGCAGGCTTTCATCCTCATAGATGACCCTGCCCTCATTCGGATACAGGGGAGAAAACCTCTCATACCATTCAAAGGCCTTGGATTCCAGAATGAGCCGGCTCATGAGGTCCGCATAGGTGCCGGCTTTACCGTCTCTGAGGGGCATCGAGGCGTAATCCGCGGACACCTGACCGTGACCGATCTCCGGATACTGCCACACGTTCCAGCCGAGGACGGAGGCATATTTCTCCGCCGCCAGCCATTTCGGGCCGGAGGCGCAGGAAAACTGAGAACGAACCAGCGGCTGCTTCTCGATGAAGAAAAACAGATACTCGGTCGGGATGGTGTAGGTTTCGTCGCCGAGGCGCTTCAGCATGTCGGCCCACTCCTCATGAAAGCCGGTCTCCCGCACCTGATAGAGCTCATCCGTCGTGGAGATGATCGTGTATTTGAACTTCGGCATGCTCGCGACGATCTCCTTCGTCAGCTCGACGGCGGCGGGATACCGCGTCAGCTCATAGTACAGGTAGCCGTGGAAGCTGCCGGTCGCCAGAGCGAGGAAATAGATCCCCGCGCAGACGGCGGCGGACAGCGCGGCCATTGCCCTGTCTCCCGCCGCAGGAAGCAGAAGCTGAAATACCGCGTCCAGCACGGAGGCATACAGCAGCATGGAAAACATATCGATCGTGGAACACAGCCGGCTGTTCTTCACCAGCTGCGGCAGGCCGAAGGCCCAGGGCTGATAGGCGGCGAACAGCACGAACAGCGTCACAGAAATGAACAGATAAGCGGCGAGCGTCTGTTTTTCGATCCGCCGCTTTCGGCCTTTGCCCTTCCTCTTCGATGCGGCGGCCAGCCCTGCCAGCAGAAGCAGGGAAACGGCGGCAACGGCGGCATCCGTGCAGGCCAGCACAATGCCTCTATTCCCCGGATAGATCTCACAGTAGGTTCTGTCCAGCAGGGAAGCCAGCTCTCCCTCCGCGCTGTACGGAACTGCCGGCTCCTCCGCGCGGGTGACCGACAGGGCCCACATGAGCGATCCCTGCGGCTGCCGGCCCGCCAGCCGTGCGGCAGCCATGGGAAGACCGGCGATCACCGCCGCAGCCAGAACGCCGGCGGCAAGCTTCACGACCGTATCGCGCCGGAACACGCGCCGTAGATTCAGACAGACGGCCACCAGGCAGACGAAGACGGCGATGATGGACGCATAGAAATGGACGCAGGCGGAGACGGCAGCCGACGTAACGAAGACCACGAAACCGCCGCTATGCACGCATTTCTTCAGGAAAGCCCGGAATCCGGAGCCCTCCCCTTCCCCGGAGGGCGGCGCTTCCCGCAGGAAGCGGATAAGGCCGCAGGCGGAGAGGAACACCGTATACAGGGCAAACTCCTGCGGCAGCGTTCCGGCCAGGCGCGCAATGCTGCTGATGCCGTTTCCGGTCAGCTGGTCAAAGGTCAGGAAGCCGGCCAGCGCAAACAGGCCGGACATCCTCCAGCCGAACAGCGTGCGGGCAAGGAGATACGCCGAAATAATATATACCTGGATGTGGACGCACCCGAGATACAGCATGCAGCTGTAGAGCCGGACGCCGAAGGCGGCGGTCATCATATAGAGGAAGGCATGCATCCCCTCGGGATAAATGCCGTCGCTGAACACTTCCCCCTGCATGAGGTCATAGACCCACGCATGGTGGACATACTGGTCGCCAAAGGCATAGGAATGGACCTGAAGGGCATTGACGCTGAAATACGCCATGGCAAACACGGTCAGCACCAGCAGCACCGCATATTCTGCCCTGCGCCCCCGTATCTCGCGCCACCGGCCGGATGCGGCTGCGCCGATCCTTCGGAGCGCTGAGGAGGTCTGCTTCAGCAGCAGCCGCCGCACCGACATCGTTTTTCCGCTGACGCTCCGGAAGTCGCGCATCCACGCGGCGCGCAGATGGTAATTGCGCACCAGCTGCACCAGGAACACGCCAAAATAGGCGATCACGACCAGCCAGCGGTTCAGCAGGTGCACAAGTCCGAGCAGCAGCACCGCGGCATTGAAAAGGAGGATCGTGACATTCACGCAGAAGCAGAAGCGGTAGGCCCTGCCCCTGCCGGAAAGATGCCTGCGAAAAACAACGGCCGGCCAGATATACATCATAAAGGCATATACCAGCAGCACCTTTATGTATTCAAAGACCCAGTATGCCTGATCCACCCGGTCTCCTTCCTTTCTCCGGTCCGTCAGCCAAAGGCGCGAACCAATTCCATCATCTCGCTGTCGAGGGGGATGCCGCTGCTCTTCAGGCGCTCCAGGGTCTCGGAGAAGCGGTTCCATTCTCCCGTTTCATAGAGCAGCCGCAGCTCCGTGGAATAAGCCTCCAGGGTTTCCGGATAGGTCTGCGACAGATAATCGCTCCATTCCCGGCCCTTCTCCATGCCGCCCTGCAGAAGCCAGCATTCCGCGACCTTTGCCCCCTCCGAAGCCGACAGGACATCCCGTTTTCTGACAAGGCAGGCCGTCCTGTCCGCCAGCTCCGTGAGCTGCCTGCTCTCCATTTCCGGAAGCACGCGCTGGCGAAGCACGCCGCTGAGGTCCTCGATCAGCTCATGGGCCGCGTCGACCTGGGCATTCAGCTTTTCCTCCAGCGTCAGCGAGTTCTCATCCGTTCCGTAATAGGCCTGCATGCCCTGTTTATAGGCCGCCTGCTCATGGCGGGAATAATCCTCGCTGATTTTCGGATCGTCGCTGTCCTTCATTTCACTTTCCGCGTGCGCCTCCTGCTTGTGCCGCTCGGCGGGAAGGCCGCTTTGCCGGTCCTCACCGCCGTCCGGCGGCGTATCCTCCGCCCGGGGCTCCTCTCCCGCGAAGGCGCGGCCGGCGGCCGTTTTCATCTGGCCGTCATAGTCCTCGGCCTGCCGCAGTTCTTCTTCCGTCTGCTCCAGCTCCTCCGCGATATTCTGAACGCCTACGCGGAATTTTCCCAGCTCGGATTGGAGCATGGACGCCGCATAATGGGAGATCTCGCTGTCATCGCTGTCCAGCGCGCGGAAAATGCCGCTGAAGGAGCTTCTCACATTGTGGCGCAGCATTTCCAGAACGGCCGTGCGGGCATTGCTCCGGTCAACGATGGTGATGGCGTCCCCGGCGGGAACGACGCCGCTTTCGCTCGCCTCGTTTGCCTTCAGGAGCGTCTTCTCCCGCTCCTTGGAAAAGATGACGTCCGTCAGTTCAACGGGCTTGTGGAAGAAGATCTTGCGAAGCACCCATCCGACGCCGAAATAAAGGGGGCCGACCACGGGAAACAGCAGCATGGCGGCGCAGCGCGCGGCCAGACCGGGCACATGCCGCTTGCTGAGCCTTGCGGCGATAAAATAGACGACCGTGACGATGGTATTCACTGCCAGGATCATCCAGAAGGTAAGGACGTCCTTTTTCATTGCGCTACCTCGTCATGTTCCGCATAGGTGATTTCGGCGGGAATGCCTTCCTTCTGAAAACGTTCGATGGCGAACTGGGAGGTTTGCCGGTTCGTATTGGCAAGGAGCACATAGAGCTTTCCGCCCTTTCCCATGCCGACGTAGTCGTTGGCGCGAACCAGGGACTCGGCGCGCATTCCGGTTTCCTTCAGCGCCGCTTCCGTTCCGCCGGTGGGAAGGTGGAGCAGCGTGAAATGGGTCAGCTTCCGCTTTTCCGCATTCCTGAAGGCCGTCACCAGGGTGGAGAAGGCATCCTCCGTGAGGATCCGGGTCCCCTCGATGAAGCGCTCGGACCGGAGCAGATCCAGATACCGGTTGGCGCGCAGCACGGAGTTCTGGATGAGCAGCGAGGTGACGGTGAGGATGCTCGCCTGGCCCAGGGTCATTTTCTCCCAGGGGAGCTTCCAGATCATGATCAGGGTCCGGATCTCCTCGCCCTCGCGGATCGCACAGGCCATCATCGGCATGTCCTCCCGGAGCTTCCGGTTGATGTAAGGCCGCCCTTCCTTCACTTCCTCATACAATTCGCCCAGCTCCTGATAGCGGATGGAATTCCCAAGGGAGGCCGCCAGCTTCGTCGTCGCGGAAAACAGACGCGCATACGGCCCGTCGGAAACCGTATAGAGGGCGATGTCATCGCTTCCCATGATCTGCCGCAGGATATCCATTGCCTGGAAGAAAACATCCTCCGATTGATACATGTCCAGGGAGGACGTGATCGCATAGATCGTTCCGATGCTGTCATCCTGATTGATGATCTGGTTATGGAGGGAATCCTTTACCCGCACGTTGCTCTCGTTGATTTCCCGAACGTCGTCGATCTGCTTGGTCAGGTGCTCATGATCCCACTTTGCCTCGTTGTTCCGGTTGGAGAGGCGGTCCCTCAGATAACCGATCGCGAGACCGACGATGAAGATCATCGCGATCCAAACATAGGTGTTGTAATCCAGCAGAACGCCGGAATCGCTGTGAAAACGCGAAAACAGGAATCCGGCCGTGGAGAGGACCGCGGACAGGATCGCCTGGTACTGTCCGTAAACGATGGCGAACAGGATCACATAGAGGAGATAAAAATCGATCCGTGCAAAATACCTGCTTCCGTCGATCCGGGTGGTCAGCAGGAATACCAGAACGAAGCAGATGATGTTCTCCACCAGCGGGACAAGCGCTCCGGCGAGCCAGCTGAATTGCGCCCGAAGGAGCTCCCCGAAGGTGAGCTCCGAGCTGCCGGCGCGGAGGAACAGATCCTTTCTGGACAGCATATGCCGGACGATGCTCTGCACCTCCGTCTGGAAATCCGCCAGACGATTGATGCCGAATTCCTCGCGGAAGCGCCGGATATCCAGCATGGTCTGGGGATGCTGCAGGTGAAGGAAGGTGATCCCCCGGGGCTTTGCCGGGCTCCACTCCCCGTCCAGATTCTTCCGCCGCTCCAGCCTCTTCGCCATCGCGGCGGCAAGCCTGCTTTTCCAGCCCTTCTCCGTTCCTGCGGAAGCCGCGCCCGCCGCGGACCAGCCCAGCGCCGCCGCGGCGCTGCCGATCATTTCCTTCAGCTCGCCGACCCGCAGCTGCACGCCGGAGGAGATATGATAGCAGGAATGCCGGTGCGTCGGAGACAGGGCGAGCCTGGACAGGAAGAATACGGCGTCGGAGGAGAAGATGGGCATCAGGAGCTGCTCGTCGGGCAGATTGACCGTGCCGTCCCGCAGATATTTGACGCAGAATTCCGAAACGAAATCGTCAACGTCCTCCGGCGCGTCGGGGTGGCTGTAATACCCGCTGAGCCGCGCGATCACGATGTCCGCGTTTCGTTCCGTCATAAACTGTCTGCAGATGCTTTCCGCGAGGACAAAGGCCGAGCCGCGGACGCTCCCGGCATCGGGGCTGTCCTCTTCGGTGTATACGGCTTCGCCGGCCGCATCGAACACCGCATCCGAGGAAATGCAGACAAACCTGCCTTTCCCCAAAGCGGAAAACGCATTGAGGATATTCATAACGGCGGATACATATGCGACGGAATCCCGGCGCTCATCGGTCCAGGAAAAGCTACTGTCATATGCGCCGGCAAAAACCGTCACGTCCGGCGAGACGCTCTCAAACACGTCCGGAAGGTTTTCGCTGGCATAGGGGAAATCGTACCGTTCAAACACACGGGGATACTTTGCTTCCGAATTCCTGGAGCCTGTCAGAAGGGAAACCCGGTGGCCCTCCTTGCTGAAGCTCCGGATCAGCTGCCCGGTCAGGCTGCCGGGACCTCCGATCACCAAAATGTTTTTTCGCCTCATCTGCTTCACCATTCCTTTACAGCTGCCGTTTACTGCGGCACAGGCCGCTTATCTCCATTACCAACGCCCTCCGGCTGAGTCTTCTCCGAAGAGGGGGGCGTGCGTCCGTTCTCTCATAGCTCTCTGTGAAATGCGCATTGGATATTCCGTTTCTCCATCCTTCCGCGGGCCTACTGCCGGGGCGATAGTGGCCGAAATGCGGCCCTGCGCTCCTTTTGCCGCCTTCTCAGCGGCCGGAGGGCGCTTCCCCGCCGTTTTGCTCCCTGATCGCCGCGCGGATATGCGTCGAGCTCTGCTCCTTTGTATAGGGGAAGAAAACGATATCCGCTCCCAGCTTCCGCAGCTCCTCCCGCTCCCATTCCCAGTAGGGGTTTCCCCGGTAATCATCGCCGGAGAAGAAGCAGTCGAAGGGTCTTCGATTCCATTCTATCAGGCGGGAGGGATCATCTGTGATGGGGACCACCTCATCCACGCCGCGGATCGCGGAAAGGATCTCCATGCGTTCCTCCAGTGGGATGACGGGCCTTTTGTTCTTATACTTTTCCACCAGCTCGTCGGAAAGCACCCCGATCCGCAAAAAGCGGCAGCGGGCGGACGCACGCCGGATCAGCCGGAGATGGCCCACATGAAACAGGTCGAAGACCCCCATCAAAAGGCCGACGCCGTATTCCTTCTCAGCTTCCATTATTTCAGCTCCTTGCAGGGGTCGTGATCAAAAGCGGCGCCCAGCTGCCGCCGCCGCCGAAGGATCGCCGTGCGGTCCGGATTGGCATGATCGTAGATTTCCTTCAGGGCCTCGACGTTCCGGTTCCCGGCGACGAAGCGGTTCTCCCGCGCCATGAAGCCATCCCAGGTTTCGGTCAGATGGCAGCGCTTCTTCATTTCTTCCAGGGGGAGATACTTCTCGGCTTCCGGGATGTGGAGCCAGGTATAGCGGATGGCGCGAAACAGCACATACGCCGCCGGGCAGTTCTCCACCCGGAATTCCTGATCGTAGTACCGGATCCTTCCGTCCGCCCAAAAGGCATTATAGGGGATCATGTCGATGAGCGCCGATTTCAGGATCGGCCCCAGCCGGTCCCGGCCGGCCCCCCAGATCTCCGCCAGGGAATCGGGCGTTTCCTCGGCCGGAGGAGACGAACGCAGCACGTCCTGCCAGATCCTGTCGAAAACGGACAGGAACGCCTCCGTATGGTCCGGAAGCTGGCGGCGAAGATAATGCAGCAGCCCTTCCTCCCGAACCAGAGGCATCTCGATCCCGGAGCCGGTCATGGTATGGCTGACGGTCAAAATGCCGCGGGCGCTGAGCTCCGCCATATTGGCGCATACCTTCTCGAGATAGGGGAAGCCCTTGGGGAAAAGGGGCCTTTTGCACGCCGTGCCGTCGGAATACAGCACGGTGGCGAAGCTGTTTTCTTCTCCCCGATCCGTGGACAGCGCGGCATATATGACGTTCTTCTTCGGCGGGGAGGCGCCGGGCTTCCGGCATTCCGCGAGGTAAACGTTGGCGGCAAAGGGGAGGGCTCTCTCCCGCACCATATCATCGTAGAGATCCGACTCCCAGGCGATCAGGGGGCTGTCATGCAGGTCGAAGGGAAAGACGCGGTCGCGGATGCTGTCCTCGGGCAGAAGCTCGTCGGTATACACCGCCTGAACAAAGTCCGCATCCGGCATCAGATAATAGAACCTCGGAGGGGCAAAACCGGCCCGGAGCAGCAGCTCCTTCATTTCATTGCGCCCATACAGCCGCGCTCCGCCGCCGGC
>JAEEGH010013588.1_pt1 | contig 18033 bp, 11 predicted proteins | sample 9134181 | NCBI WGS metagenome assembly JAEEGH01 (sample SAMN16246544, study PRJNA631951) | gut metagenome | biome: gut microbiome; feature: rumen; material: DP-attached | host: Bos | place: Iran: Karaj | collected 2018-10 | reverse complement strand
CACGCTAAACAGCGAAAGGCCTAAAAAGTTAAGTCTTATTGAAAAAAGAAAAGGCTGGATTGTTGATTTTAAACAATCTTAATTAGCATCAAAGGTTATTATGGAGCGTTTACACTGATTATGCTTTTTGCGGTTATTTCCGATATTCACGGGTGCGCCACCGCGCTTGAACGGGCGCTGGATTTATGTGAAAACACCTTTCATGCGGACTGTTATCTTCTGCTTGGCGATGTGCTGTACCACGGACCGAGAAACAGAATTGCCGACGGTTATGATGCAGGGAAAACATCACAGCTGCTCAATTCCATCCGCGGCCGGGTGATAGCAGTGCGGGGAAACTGCGATGCCGAGGTGGATCAGATGATGCTGCAGTTCCCGATTACAGCTGACTGTAATCAGATCCCTTTCTGCGGTCACCGCATATTTATGACTCATGGACATCTTTATGATCCTTCCGTCCTCCCTCTTGAAAAGGGGGATCTTTTCCTGAGCGGTCATACCCACAGGGTTAGAAATGAAGTTCTTGAAAACGGGGTGAGGTGCTTTAATCCAGGTTCTCTGTCTTTGCCGAAGGAGCCGTCGTACGGAACTTTCGCGGTTCTGGATGAAAAGTCGATCAGACTTATAAATCTTGATACTGCCGAAACAGTACTCGAACAGACACTGTGGAACTGACATCAGCTTTTTGCAGTGGTCCGATACAAAAACAGCCCCAAAATGCGGGGCTGTTTCTGTATATACTGAACTTTCTTTCTGATTATTCGATAGATGAATCTTCAGAACTGTCCATGCCGGAATCATCAGGGGAACCTGCCTGGTTGCCGAGTCTGTGGATCTTGGTAGGTGTCATAACCTTAAGATATTTTGCATAGCACTTGGTGTTGAAATCAGTGATCACCTCAACATCGATGGATTCAACCTGATCTGCGATCTGTTTTCTGATTAAATCGATCTGCTCAACAAAAATTTTTTCTGCTTCATCTTTAGGCTTTCTGTTACCGTTATAGAGATCGGTCATTGCATGGCCGCATTCCTCAAGAACAGTTGATTCCTTGATTGTGAAGTAACCGCTTCTTCTCAGACCGCGTGGAAACTTCTTGTAATTGTTAAAATGTTTTTCTGATTCAAAACTCATTTGGATTCTCTTCTTTAATAAGAAATAAAATTTAACTAATTCTAATAATAAATGTGATTTTTTGCAATAAAAAGATAGGAAGGGGCGAGACAAAAATTATGTCTGTACCAAGTTCGGTTGTTTCGCTGATACCCGGCATGACGGATCGATAGGCTATCCGTATACTTTGCAGGTGGTGCTGTGTTAAAATACCGTCCTCGAGGGAGACTGTTACGCTTTACTGACGGACCGGAATTTTCGGAAACTGCCGGTTCATTCTTTCCCCGCTGTTGTTAAAATATTGGAAAATATATGCTACCTTTTAAAAAATCACTCATTGCCTCCATTATTGTCGGTTTCTTTTTAACCGGATGCGGAGGAAGCTCTTCAGGAAATAATTCTCAGACTGCAAAGGACAATTCTGCATCCGACGCAGCAACCTCAGAACAGGTAAAACCGAATCAACCAGTTAAACCTTCAAAACCATCGGGTGATAGCAATAATTCCATAAATTCAAACGATGATAACAATTCTGATGAACAGAATACTGTAGAAACAGGTATTCTCAAGGTTAAGGTTATCGACGGCTATATGAAAGGTATTCCGGTATGCGTTGTAGATGAAACCAAGCCGTCACTGCCGTGCGATGAAAGATTCAGCCATTCGGAAGATACAACCGAGTATACAACCGGTGTTAACGGCGATATCGAGATTAACCTTGATAAATATCGAATTGATATTCTTAAGGAAAAGGGATTTGTAAAGTTCAAGGCAACCGTGCCGAAGGGGGTTACTGATAATATTTTGGGCACCGACACTGAGACCGACCGTGATTTTATGCTTGTCGGAACAAAATATTTCGATGAGGATACCTTCAATTCTCAAATCGACGATGATGCTCCTGCATTTGTTGTATCTCCATTCACCACCATAGCTGACATAGTTCTGAGGAATAAGGAATCCAGCGCCGAAATCTACAAAGCCACAGTCGATACCATTACCAAATCTCTCGGAATCGACAATACTGTTATGACAGATATTACCGCAACTGACTACGGAACTCCTGAACTGTGCGTCGGCGATGAAGAGAAGACACAATGCATAAAGGCTCTTATTGCCGGTGAGACCCTGGTAAGAACCGGTTATATTCCTCAGCCTGAGGATACTGAAAAACTGGATCTGACAGTTGACACAGCAACTATTGCTGAAAGACTTGAAACCAGAGTTAAGCCGATGGTGAATTATATTGCCGGCATGAATGAAATCACTCCGGGAAGTATAGCTGGATATCTGGCAACACAGAAATACCGGTTTGAGGCACTGAGCACCGGTATTGCCGATGACTGGCGCTGTGCTGTGAACAGACTCAGTGAGGTAATGTGCTGGGGCAACAACGCCTGGAACAACCTGGGAGAACCTAAATTCACTGAAGAAAAGAGCAAAGGAACTTACGATGATGGTCATGCTGGAAATCTTGCATTTTTGATTGGTAACTACTCTGCAACACCGCTCAACGTTAAAATCAGAAACGAGAAGGTAACTGATGAAAATGCTCTAGATTATTATGTAAATCTGACCGGAGTATCAAAGGTTATGACCGGAAACGGCCATGCCTGTGCCATCACTCACTACGGTGAGGTTTACTGCTGGGGTGAAAATTCGAGTGCCCAGCTGGGATGGGGAGAAACCGAATATACAACGGAAAACATGTCCGTCGGCTATGCGAGAAAAGTGGTAACAGGAACTCAGAATTCAGGTTCTGGTTTTCTCAGCAATGTGGTTGATTTGTCACTTGGAGTAAATCATTCATGCGCACTCTCCAATGTTGGTGATATTTACTGCTGGGGTGATAACACCGCAAAGGAACTTGGCGGTGATTTTGAATATACCAGACTACTCCAAAATGTAACGGATATAAACGGTCAAAGTCTTTATGAAGACAATCATGGAACATCAATAGTTAAAATTGTTCCAAATCCTGTAAGGGTTCCGGCTCCGGATGGAATAAAGTTCAACTATATTTCAAAAAGCGGTTACTGGGCGCACTGTGCTCTGTCTACTCCGGATACATCTGAACAGGATGAGCTCGATAGAATCAAAAATCTCTGGTGCTGGGGTAACGATGCAAGTGGTCTTGTATCGCAGAATAACAGTGAGTACTCTCAAGAAATGAGCATACTTACTGGTCGTGTTCCAACTGGCGATTGGACTCACGATCGAAATAGACCTGAATCATACCCAGATCATTACCTTGGTATAAATTTAGGTTCTAATTCCTGGTCGAAAAAGATTGATGAAGAAAAAAGTGGTATAACCTTAAGAGAGGGTGCGGATTTCTGGTACTGGTATGCACCGCAGGAATACTATCCAAGATATACAAAATGGCCGAGAATAGGCAAGGGTATTACCAATGTTACTCATGTTAAAAACGGCAGTTACGATGTTGATATCCGAAATCTTACCTTTGTTGATATCGGAAGGGACGAAAATGCCTATAAGATGGACAGTTATCTTATCACTGTCAGCAGTGATGAACCGAATAATGTTCGTGTATCGCGAACTGACAGCACCACCGGAACCCCAGATTCTTCAATCTATGACTACCGCTCCCCGATAAAGGGAATATGGACAAATCCGCGGTATGATACCCGCTTTGTAAAGAAGCACGATACAAATGCCGATGCAGACGCACTCGTTGGAATTGGTAATCGGCAGTACAAACTTATTATGAACGGGGATTGGGATTTTTCCACTAATTACTATTCTCCGATTAATGACGATGTCCCAATTTTAATCGAAAAACAAATTATCGATGTGTCAGCAATACAGCGTTCTGTCTGTGCTTTGGTACGTGATGAAACAGCGAGTGACAATTCGAATGAGATGAGATGCTGGGGTTCAAATACATTCGGTCAGATCCCTGGAATAGATCAAATGGGAATTCTTACTTCTTTTCTTCAAAGTTTTGGATCTACTTCTATTTTGTGGAAATTTGCGAATGTTGCTCCGAAGTATTTGGTTGCAAATGTTTTTTATGATAACACCCTATTTATGAGTTTCGCTGTTGGCGTCGGTGTTGATTTCCCTTCACCGTAGATTGTAATTTCACGCGAAAATTCATTCATTTTGTGTAAACCGGCCAATCAGCAGCTGCCGGTTTTTTTATTTGATTACACACCTGTTATATATTTTCTGAAACACTGATCAGTTTAAGTTTTCTCTTTCTTGTTTTCCTGCAGGCAGACATTCTTAACATACAGAACTTAACTTTTTTTTCGAATTTTTACATGCTGATCACCCGGATATTAATGCTTATGCAGTCTGCCGTGGACTATTCGGCTTTTTTATTTTAATTATTTAGTTGATCACAAAAGAAAAAAAGGAAAAAGAATAAAATTGCTAATAATTTTGAGTATTTAGGATGTTATTATGTTTAAGCAGAATGTCATGATTCTTATATCGGCGATCCTGGCAATAGCAGTGGGCTACTTTTTCCAGGATTATTCAACCGAGATTAATAAATATGTCAAACCGTTCGGAACCATATTCCTCAATCTGCTGCTGTGGATGGTTGTTCCGTTTGTGTTTGTGTCTATTATTCTAAGTATTTCATCGCTCAAGGATGTCAAATCGGTTAAGAATATCGGTTTCTACACGGTGGCGTACTTCCTTTCAACCACGGTGATTGCAGTGTTGATCGGTACTTTCATTGCCCTTTCCTGTAAGAGTCTTTTCCCTGCAATCAGTAAAGCGGCAATCAGCGCTGAGGCGCATGAAACAGCAACTTTCAGTTTTATGGATGCGATTGTTAATCTGTTTCCTTCCAACTTTATCGAACTGTTTCTTAAAGGAAATATGATTCAGATTATTGTTGCCGCGATTTTTATCGGTGTCGCCATGGTTTCTCTCGGCAGAAAGAGTGCCAGTGTTTCCAGGGTTGTTATCGAACTTAATATGATATTCTCTGCGGTTCTTAAGACTATTCTGAAAGCAGCTCCGGTGGCGGTGTTCTTCCTGTTATGTCCGGTTGTTGCCGAGCATGGAACCCATATTCTCGGATCTATCGGTGCAGTGGTGCTGGTTGCCTATATCTGCTACGCCGTTCATGCTCTGGTAATCTACTCTGTGATGCTACTGTCATTCTCCAAAGTTGGTCCGGTGCAGTTCTTTAAATGCATGGTTCCTGCAATGGTATTTGCATTTTCGTCCACATCTTCTGTGGGTACCATTCCGCTCAACATGCAGTGCACCAGAAGAATGGGGGTAGACAACAAGATTTCATCATTTGTACTGACCATGGGTGCCAACATCAATATGGACGGTACCGCAATTTTCCAGAGTGTTATCGCAATCTTCATTGCATTCTGCTACGGTGTTGATCTTACCTATCCGCAGCTGTTCCTGCTGATGTTTACTATCACGGTTACCTCGATTGGTACTGCCGGTATTCCTTCTGCCGGTGTTATGATGCTCTCGGTGATCCTTACATCTGTCGGTCTTCCTATTGAAGGTATCGCAATCATTATCGGTCTTGATCGAATCTTTGATATGGGTCGAAGTGTGGTTAATATTCTCGGTGATGCTTCATGTGCGGTGGTTGTTGATGCAATCGAGAAGAAAAAAGGCGAAGACATCTTCCAGCATACTGAAGATGAGGAGGAGGTTGATCCAACCATAGGTAAACCTGAATATATGATTACACCTGAAGATATTCTGAAGAAACAGAAAATCCAGGCTCACGCCAACAGACTGAGTCCTGAGGATATTCTCAGACAGCAGCGTGAAGCAAAGCTGCAGGCTCAGAAAGAGCAGGAAAAGCCTAAGGTTTATGAAGGCGGAGAAACAGACGACTGATAGTTTGTACAACTGCCGGCGGTAAAGGCTGATTAAGAGCGGATCGGAACTTTTCCCGGTCCGTTTTTTTGTGCGGGTAAAATGAGAACTGTCAGGCTGGCTTTACCGGTTCAGTTCTCATTCAGCAGCCGTTTCAGCGGATCCGATCTGTGTATGCCGGATATGAGCTTAAAATTTTCCGATTTTTGTGTCGCTACGAAAAACAGATCCGGACTTGGTTCAACCGTTTGAACTGTGCCGAATGTCTACAGTCTGCCCTACGGCGGTTTACCCGCGGTAAAGAATTTCGCCGTGACATACGGTCAGTCTGCAGTTGTACTCACTGTCAAGAACCGTAAGGTTGGCCTCCTTTCCTTCTGCAATCGAGCCAAGCCGGTCATCCAGTCCGACAGTCTGTGCCGGGATGACTGTTGCCATATTGATAGAGTCTTTTTCACTGAATCCGCAGCATTCAATCAGATTCCTGAGCCCGATATTCATGGTCAGGGAGGAGCCGCCAAGTGTTCCGTTTTCATCTGCGCAGAATCCTTCATCCTTCACATACATGGTTTTTCCGCAGAAGCTGAAGGATTTAAAGTCCGCAGGAGCGCCGGCGGAGGCAAGAGCGTCGGTAACCAGGTACAGCCTGTTTCCGAGGCACCGGCGGGCGTTGCGGATCAGGGCAGGGTGCACATGGCACAGATCTGCAATGATCCCGGCATAAATTCCGCTGTCGAGTACGGCATCCGAGGCTCCGGGAGTGCGGGCACTGGCGGTAATACTCATGGCGTTGTAGAGATGGGTGGCGTTATGAATGCATTTGTCAGCACCGAGTAGCGGTATGCACTGTTCATAGCTGCATGCTGTATGACCCAGGGAGAGGGTAATGCCGCTGGCGGCAAGACTTTCAAGCTGCTTAACGGTGAACTGTTCAGGTGACAGGGTCAGCATGGCAATCTGCCTGTGTGCTGCAGTGAACTGTGCGAGTTTTTCATCAGTGAATCTTCGGATGTTGGCCTTGTTGTGTATACCCGATTTTGCAGGTGAAATAAAAGGCCCCTCGATGTGGATCCCGGGAACACTGAGCCTACCGTGAAGATCCTGGAATTTTCGCATCTCATCGATTGCAAAGTCTATATTTTCTGCTGTGGTGGTCACCAGGGTCGGCAGAAAGGTGGTGGTACCGGATCTGCTGTTAATCTCCTGCATGTAGGAGATTTTTTCAGCCGTCGGTGCATCGTTGTAGATGATGCCGCCGCAGCCGTTGATCTGCAGATCTATGAATCCGGGATACAGTTTTGCCCCCTGCAGATTGATAACCTCGGGCTCGAAGGGATCTGCACTTCCTGCCGGAAGAATTCTGATTATTTTCCCGTCCTCGATTATCAGATCTGACATTCTGAATTCCCTGGCATCCAGGAAGGCGTTTGCATTGATGATGATCATAATCTGTCTCCTCAGTCTATCTGCAGGTTGATCTGCGGAAAATATATACCAAAGACTGTATTAATTCAATTGCAGTTATTACAGGAACAGCGTTTAAAGAAGGCCCGCTGCGGCCGCAAATTGTGTTCCGGAGCGGCAAAAGCGATTAATATTTGCGTCCCGATGTTCTATAATCACTGCAGATGTTTGTGAATTGATAACGGAGAATTGAAATGAGTATCAAGATCGGGAAATTTCTTCAGGCCGTAGCAGCTCTTGCTGTTTGTGCCGGTACCGCATCAGCAGGGGAGGATATTGATCAGAGTGAGGTTTTTGACGTTCCGTTTCCGACCGGCAGATTCGCCATATACGAGAACGGGCTGTTTGCCAACTACAAAACCTTCAGCTGCGCATCCAACGGTGCAACCTACTGTCAGCATCTGAACTACGACAAACTCACCAAAGAGGAGCAGACCATGGCTGACGGTACGGAAATCAAGGGTGATCTGCTGATTGACTATGATGCCGAGCTTGCATCATATACTCTGGCCGGAAATATTTATGTCAACCGCACCTGCTATGTTTCAACCGCCAAAAAGGGCGATGACTACGGCGAGTACATACCTAGCAAATGTGATTACAATGAATCCGCCGGGATCCTAAAATGCCCGGTTGCTGATCCTTACAGCTATGAAGAGCAAGGTGCCTCTGCCAACGTTATGCTGCATATAGCCGCAGACGGTTCCGGGATCAGCATTGACAATATAGATCTGATGCAGAAGTCTGAAGATCAAATGTGGGGCCACTGCGCCAGTGCTCTTTCATCGGCAAAATTCATGAAAGAGACGGACAGTCAGTTCATCCACAATCAGTATCTGTCCTACAAGCTTGAGTTTATGCGCCGCGACGGTGAACTCAACGCTGTCTGGAAGAGTCTTCCTGCTGATGTAAAAAAACGTATCAAAAAGGATCAGCTCGCATGGATTAAGGAAAAGGACCGTGTCTGCTCCCCGGTAACCATCAAGGCTCCGGAGGCGGAACTGTCCACAATGTACGTGTGCCAGACCGAATTCACCAATGAAAGGATCAAGGTGCTGGAACAGAGCCGTTAGCAGGTGTTCGCAACTTTGTGCAGGCGGCCGGGTGCGTTCAGTGTCCGGTTGCTGTTTTTTTATTTTGGCTTAACAACCGGTGCCGGGTTTTTGCATAGTGATTTAAAGCGGCAAAAACGGTATAATGAAGCAGTTTTTAATTAGATCAAACAAAGAGTTTTGAGGTGTAAAGTGTCAGAAGATACTCCAGTGGTAGAGGAAGTTAAACCTACCAATTTTATACGCCAGATCATCGACAGGGATCTGGAGGAACATAAATTTACTTCAATCAGAACAAGATTTCCTCCGGAGCCGAACGGCTATCTTCATGTCGGTCATGCCAAGTCCATCTGCCTGAACTTCGGACTTGCCCGTGACTATAACGGCAAATGCAATTTACGTTTTGACGATACCAATCCTTCCAAGGAGGATACCGAGTATGTGGATTCCATCAAGCAGGATGTGGAGTGGCTCGGTTTCAAATGGGACGGCGAGCCGAAATATTCATCCAACTATTTCGATAAACTGTACGGATATGCCGTTGAACTGATTAATCAGGGTCTTGCCTACGTTGATGAACTTTCTCCCGATGAGATCAGAGAATACCGCGGAACTCTTACCCAGCCCGGCAGAAACTCCCCGTACCGTGACCGTTCCGTGGAGGAGAACCTGGCGCTGTTCGAAAAGATGAAGAACGGCGAATTCAAGGAGGGAACCGCATGTCTGCGTGCCAAGATTGATATGGCCTCAAGTTTCATCTGCATGCGAGATCCGGTAATCTACCGTATCAAATTCCAGTCCCATCACCAGACCGGAGATCGCTGGTGCATCTATCCGATGTACGATTTCACCCACTGTATTTCCGATGCTCTGGAAGGCATAACCCACTCAATCTGCACCCTGGAATTCCAGGACAACCGCAGACTGTATGACTGGGTGCTGGAGCATATCTCCCTTAATTCTCCGACCCGTCCCCACCAGTATGAATTCAGCCGTCTTAATCTGGAATACTGTCTGACCTCCAAGAGAAAACTTAAATATCTGGTTGACGAGAAGATTGTGGACGGATGGGATGATCCGAGAATGCCTACTATTTCCGGTATGCGCCGCCGCGGCTTTACTCCGGCCTCAATCCGTGAGTTCTGCTCCAGGATCGGTGTTACCAAGCAGGAGAATGTGGTTCAGATGAGTGCGCTTGAAAACTGCGTGCGTGAAGATCTGAACAATGTGGCTCCTCGTGCCATGGCTGTTCTTGATCCGGTAAAGGTTGTTATTGAAAACTATCCTGCAGATCAGGAGGAGGTGCAGAAGGCTCCAAACCATCCGACCGATCAGCAGGCCGGTGAGCGTGATCTTCATTTCACCCGTGAGATTTATATTGATCGTGCCGACTTCAGGGAGGAGGCGAACAAGCAGTATAAACGTCTGGTGCTGGGCAAGTATGTACGTCTGCGCTATTCCTATATTATCCGTGCTGAACGCTGCGACAAGGATCAGGACGGCAATATCACCTGCATCTACTGTACCTATGTACCTGATACCGTGGGCCAGGATCTTCCTGACGGCAAGAAGGTTAAGGGTGTAATTCACTGGGTAAGTGCAAAATACGCCATCGACGCCCGTGTCAATATGTACGAGTGTCTGTTCAAGGTGCCGAATCCGGGTGCGGCCGAGGATTTCATGTCAATTGTCAACCGTGATTCCCTGAAAGTTATCGATGGTGCCAAGGTTGAACCGCATCTTGCCGATGCAAGTCCATCTGTAACCTATCAGTTTGAACGTGAAGGTTATTTCTGTGCCGACTGCAGACACCACACCAGGGAAAATCCGGCGTTTAATCTGACAGTTACACTGCGTGACTCCTTCCAGGCCTGATTTTACGGCCGGTGCCTGCATGACACCGGCTTTTTCATTCCGTTTTTTCAAGGAAAACTGACATGTCCAATTCATTAAACAATGTTTTCAGCTGGTATTCCCGGACCAGCCTGATCCTGAGGATCATCGCCGGTATGATTATCGGTACTATCCTCGGTGTGACTGTTCCTAAAATAGAGGCGATCTATCTGCTCGGCGATTTCTTTGTCGGAGCACTCAAGGCCATCGCCCCGGTGCTGGTTTTTTTCCTGGTTACCTCATCATTGATCAGAGGTCGAGAGAGTCTTGGCGGCAAGTTCCGTCTGGTGATCTGGCTTTATGTGATAAGTACTCTGTGCGCCTCGGTGCTCAGTGTGGTTGCAAGTTTCCTGTTTCCGATCAGTCTTACTCTTCCGGCCGTCGGTACTTCCGGAGCAGCTCCGGAGGGGATTGGCGAGGTTCTGAAAAATGTGTTGATCGGCATGATTTCAAATCCTCTGGTTTCAATCAGTGAGGGCCGCTACCTCGGGATCCTGTTCTGGGCCGCCGTGCTCGGTCTTGCCATGAAGGGCATTGCATCGGAAACCACCAAGCAGTTTCTTCATGACTGTGCCGACGGGGTATCTAAGATTGTAAAATGGATTATCGGTTTTGCCCCCTTCGGTATTCTCGGTCTGGTGTACAACAATGTGTCAACCAATGGTGTTTCATTTTTCAGTGAGTATGCAGGTCTGCTGGCGCTGCTGGTGGGTACCATGCTGTTTGTCGCCCTGGTGGCAAATCCTCTCATTGTGTTCATCATGCTCAGAAAGAATCCGTATCCGCTGGTGTACAAATGTCTCAAGGAATCAGGCGTTACCGCGTTCTTCACCAGAAGTTCCGCCGCCAATATTCCGCTTAATATGGAACTGTGCCGCCGCCTGAAACTTGATGAAGAGGTTTATTCGGTTTCCATCCCGCTGGGTGCCACCATTAATATGAGCGGTGCCGCTGTTACCATCACAATATTTGTGCTGGCTGCTGTTAATACTCTCGGGATCAGTGTTGATGTTCCGTCAGCAATTCTTCTTTCCTTCATGTCTGCAGTTGGTGCCTGCGGTGCATCCGGTGTCGCCGGCGGTTCGCTGCTGCTTATTCCGATGGCCTGCGCTCTGTTCGGGATCGATCAGAATACGGCGATGCAGGTTGTGGGCGTCGGCTTTATTGTCGGAGTGGTGCAGGATTCCTTTGAAACCGCCATCAACTCCTCCAGTGACGCGCTGTTTGCCGCTACAGCCGAGTATTCTCAGTGGAAGAAGGAAGGGAAACCGCTTCCTGAGAAACTGTTCAGTTAGTTATGGAATGATGTAAGTCTGCAGCGGTCCCCGCATGCAGTGGGAATTAAGACATGATCGATAGAAAAACCGTTGAACTTCTGGCTCCGGCCCGTGATCTGGCCTGCGGTATTGCCGCTGTGGACTGCGGTGCCGATGCTGTCTATATCGGCGGCCCGTCCTTCGGCGCCCGTGTCAACGCCGGCAATTCGGTGGAGGATCTGGCACAGCTGTGCCGCTATGCCCGCCGTTTCGGGGTAAAGATTCATGTCACTGTTAATACCATTCTTGACGATCGGGAGATCCGCGAGGCTCAGACGCTTATAAACCGTCTGTACGAGATTGGCGTGGATGCGCTGATTGTCCAGGATCTGGGACTGCTGGAGCTTGATCTTCCTCCGCTTGAACTTCATGCCAGCACCCAGCAGAACAATGCCACCCCGGCCAAGGCCAGATTTCTTGATGAGGCCGGTTTCAGCCAGATTGTGCTGGCCCGTGAACTTTCTATCGGACAGATCCGGGAAATCAGCAGTGCGGTTAAAAATGCCAGACTTGAATTTTTTGTTCACGGTGCACTGTGTGCAGGGATCAGCGGCAGGTGTTATCTCAGTCAGTGCGTTACCGGACGCAGCGCCAATCGCGGTGAGTGTTCCCAGCTGTGCCGGGTACCCCAGACTCTGCGTACCGCCTCCGGTGAAATTCTGGCAAAGGATCAGTTTCTGCTTTCCATGCGCGATTTGAACAATACTGACAATCTTGAGGAACTGATGGATGCAGGAATACAGTCCTTCAAGATTGAGGGCCGTCTCAAGGATGAGGTCTATGTGCGTAATATCACCTCCTGGTATCGTCAGAAAATTGATGAGATCCTTGAACGCAGATCCGACCGCTATGTGAGAAGTTCCCACGGTCATTCCGTTTATACCTATGTTCCAGATGTTTCCAAGAGTTTCAACCGCGGCTATACTGAATATAATCTGCATGAGAAGAAAGAGTGCTACGCCAATTTCAAATCCCCTAAATCCGTGGGGACGGAAGTTGCGCAGGTGGTCAGAAACAGCGGCAGACAGATCCTGGTTAAACCGCTGCACGGCCAGATCCTGCATAACGGGGACAAATGCAATTATTTCAATACCAGGCAGGAACTTGACGGATTCAGGGTGAGCAGTGTAAAGGGACAGACCCTGGAAATCTTCCAGCCGGTAAGCGAACTTAAACCAGGTATGATCCTCTACCGCAACAAGGATGCAGAATTTGAAAGAAAAATTCTCGAAAACGGCTCTGCGGTGCGCCGGCTGCGCATTGATTTCACCTATACCGAGACTCCGGACCGGATTATACTTGAAGCGGTAGACGAAACCGGCGATCGCAGTCAGTCCGTGATGATACTTGAAAATCCTGAGCCTTCAAAGAACTTTGAAAAAATGGAGCAGAATCTGAGATCCAAGCTGGCCAAACTGGGAGAGTCGATATTTGAATGCGGACAGTTGACGCTAGATCTTGATTATCACTGGTTTATCCCGGTCAGCCGGCTCAATGAACTGCGTCATGATGCAATGGAGGCGATCCTTTCGCTTAAGGATCAGCGAAGAACAGTGAGTGATAAAAAGATCAATCTTGCGGTCCAGCTTCCGGAAGAGGAACGGAACCTCGGGTTTCAGGCCAATATCTACAATGAACTTGCCAGGAAATATTACTTTGAACACGGTGAGCTTGATATAACCGATGCCTATGAAAAGATAAAACAGCCCGGGGCACCGGTACTGTACAGCAAACACTGCCTCCAGTACTGCTTCGGTATGTGCAGAAAGAGAAATCTTAAACGAAGGCCTGAAAAACTTGAACTGGTGATCGGCAATCACTGTTTCAGACTGGATTTCGACTGTGAACGCTGCATGATGATTTTAAGAGATCGGGGATTTGATAAGTGATTTTTGATTTTTTCAGAAAGAGGGAGACGGTTACTCCGTACGATCGGCAGACCCAGCTTCCAATCATTAAATCCAGTGTCTGTACCGGTGAAAAAACCGCCTGTTTCCAGGATCTCCGTACAAAAAAGATTACCGAGATTATGCTCATCCGGGACGATCGTGATCTTGCGGAATTCTGCCGCCGTTACGATGTAAATCCGTCAGACATCAAATATATCTATCCGTAGTTTGTCAAATTTGGGAGACTTGCAGCATTTAATTTGTAAGGCTCCGTAATAACTTCGTGATCTGGAAGTTCTATTTTCATTCCAGGGCATGAGATTATCTAAAATTCCCCTCGCAACACATTCTATTCGTTGGAAATTTGAGACTGGCAAAGACAGATACAGAACAGAAGTGGTTGTAGATCAGCTGAACCTTATGTTTTCAATGTTGTATTTATAGGTGCTGATAATTTATGCCTTTGCCTTATCAAAAGCAGGATGTTGACGTTGACGATTAAACCTATTGTGGGATAATTAAGTTGATGAAGCATTGCTACGCTTCAGTCACTTTGTGAGCAGCGGACCGGAAAAAGTTCTTTTTCAGCTGTGATGAATAATCGTATTCAGAGGTGGAACATAATGTTGAAGTCTATAGGTATCGGAGCGGAACTATTTCACGAATTAATTGAAAGCAACAGTTATTACGTGGATAAAACTCCTTTTATCAGAACTGTGTTTAAAGAAAATACATCGAAAGTCATGCTTATCACCAGACCAAGACGTTTTGGTAAAACTCTCACCATGTCCACCTTTTATGATTTTTTGGCTCTTGAACCTAAAAATCCCGGTGATGTGTCACGTCAGGAGAAATGGTTCAAGGATACAAAAATCTTTGAGGACAGGGAATTCTGCAGTGAATACATGGGAAAGTTTCCGGTAATTTTTATTTCTCTGAAATCTGTGTCAGGTGATGATTTTATCGGAGCCTACGATCAGTTCGGCAGTGTTGTATTCGGCATGTACAATTACTTCAGTTATCTTGCTGACAGTCCTAAGCTTAATGATGCAGAAAAGGACATTTTTAAAGAGATAGCCTCTAATAATAATTTCATCCGAAATATCACCAATAAAAACAAAATAAAGGATTCATTAAGCAATTTGCTGATGTTTCTCTACAAACACCACGGCATTAAGCCGGTTCTGCTCATTGACGAATATGATGTACCTATCGCCAAGGCTGCTCACAACGGCTACTACCGGGAAATGATTGACATCATTAGTCCGTTCTTAAGCAATGCATTAAAGACCAATATGTATCTAGGCAGAGCCGTGCTTACCGGATGTTTAAGAGCGGCAAAGGAAAGTATTTTTACCGGACTTAACAACCTTTTTGTCTGCTCAATTCTTGATTCCGGAGATGACGATATATCCAGTGGAATAGGTTTTACTAAGGAAGAAGCTGAAGAAGTTCTATCATATTATGGTCTTACCGACTACTATGGATTGGTTGGGGACAATTATGACGGTTATTATTTCGGAGACGTACACATGTACTGTCCGTGGGATGTCATGTCTTTCTGCCGTGGCAATTACAAAGCCGTCGGAAAAGAAAACAAAAACATTACTGCAGGCAACTACTGGATAAACACCAGCGGTAACGATGTAATCGAAGAATTCATGGGTTTTATCGAACCTGAAGACGTTGATCTGATGCAGGACCTTCTGGACGGTAAATCAATAACCGCGGAAGTAAGAGCCACCTTGTGCTACGGTGATTTGCAGAACCATGATATAAATGACTTCTGGACTCTGCTACTTTATACCGGGTATCTCACCTTTGAGCCTACATACCGTTCATCAAAAAAGAATGAATATAGCCTATACATTCCTAATGAAGAAATAAGAGACTGTTTCAGAGATAAAATTCTGAATTACTTTAAGAACAATTCCGTTATGAAAACAAGTACCGCTGAACTGGTAAAAAGTTTGTTTGAAGGTGATGCTGAAAAGGTTCAGGATAACCTTAACCTGCTCCTTGGCAAATATGTTTCCATCAGGGATTTTGCCACAAACGCTCCTAAAGAAAACTATTACCACGGTTTTATGAACGGACTGCTGGTGAACGGTACATCATTCATTGAGGAGCATAAATCTAATTTTGAATCCGGGGACGGTTACGTTGATATCATAATTGCTTCAAAAAACAGTGACACCGTGGCTATTCTGGAACTTAAACATACTGATAAACCGTTTGGTGCAAGATTAATTGCTGCTCAAAAAGCGGTGGAACAGATTACAGAAAAAGGATATGCAGCTGTTTATATGAACGATCCTCTTGTAAGGAATGTATACGCCTATGGTATCTGTTTTCATAAAAAAGTATGTTCAGTTGTTGTTAAGAAAATGAAATAAAGTTGTAAGCTGTTTTTATAGAGGACAACGTACCGGATTAATCTCGCAACTACTGAAAAGCTCCACTGCGGATTTATAGTTAACAACATCTGTTCACAGGCGGCTCAAAACTCATACAGAACACTTCGCCGTGTACGTACAAAACTATGCTGCATTGCCGGCGCGTATGCACGGGTGAACCCGCCAGATGCCCGGAAACAGCAAAAATTGAGACGGGTAAAGACAGATGGTAAACAGAAACTACTGCAGTTCTGCTGAACCGTTATGTGTTCAATGTCGTATTTAGGTACGGATAATTTATGCCTTTGCCTTATCAAAAGCAGGATGTTGCCGTTGACGATTAAGCATGTTATGGGATAATGACGGTGACAGACCCTTTCTTCGCTTCAATATCTTCGTGATCAGCGGAACGGAGAAAGAATTTTTTCTGCTGTGTTGAACAGTCGTATTCAGAGGGGAATATAATGTTGAAGTCTATAGGTATCGGAGCGGAATCATTTCATAAGCTTATTGAAAATGACTGCTATTACGTTGATAAGACTCCTTTTATCAGAACCGTGTTTAAGGAAAACAAAGCGGACGTAATGCTTATCACCAGACCGAGACGTTTCGGTAAAACGCTTACCATGTCCACCTTCTATGATTTTCTTTCTCTTAATATCGAAAATCCCGGTGATGTGTCACTTCAGGAGAAATGGTTCAAGGACACAAAAATCATTGAGGATAGGGAATTCTGCAACGAGTTTATGGGCAGATTCCCGGTGATATTTCTTACTCTTAAATCTGTTGCCTTTGACAACTTCAATGATTCCTACAGCGAACTTGCCAGAGTTATTAACTCTATGGCTCTGAATTTTTCATATCTTAGATACAGTTCGGAACTTGAAACAGAGGAAAAGGAAAGTTTGCAAAATTTACTTACTTTCAAGCACCTCAGAGATATTTCCAATATTTCAGATCTGACCGGTTCACTGGTAACTCTAACCAATCTGCTGTACAAGCATCATAAAATCTGTCCTATACTGCTCATTGATGAATATGATGTTCCTGTTGCCAAAGCCGCACATTTCGGTTACTACCGTGAAATGATCAACGTGGTCGGTCAACTGCTGGCTACCGGATTAAAGGGCAACACCAATATGAAAAAAGCGGTACTTACTGGCTGTTTAAGGGCGGCAAAGGAAAGTATTTTTACCGGACTTAACAATCTGCTGGTCTGTTCAATTCTTGATCCAGGAAAAAAAGATATATCTCAGGGGATCGGTTTTACCCGGGAAGAAATTCAGGAAGTCCTCACATACTACGGACTTTCAGACTATTACGAAGAGGTAAGAAACAATTACGACGGATACCTTTTCGGAACAACTCATATGTACTGTCCGTGGGATGTTATGAACTTTTGTAATGACAATTATGAGATGCTTAGTGAAAACAGAAATCTCATTCGGGCCGGCAACTACTGGATAAATACCAGCGGTAACGATGTAATCGAAGCGTTCATGGGTTTTATCGAGCCTGAAGACGTTGATCTGATGCAGGACCTTCTGGACGGTAAATCAATAACCGCGGAAGTAAGAACCTCCCTGTGTTACGGCGATTTGCAGAACCATGACATAAATGACTTCTGGACTCTGCTGCTTTATACCGGGTATCTTACCTTTGATCCGGCATACCGTTCATCAAAAAAGAACGAATACAGACTGTACATTCCAAATGAAGAAATAAGAGACTGTTTCAGGGATAAAATTCTTGAGTTTTTTAAGAAAAATTCAGTTATGAAATCTAGTACCGCTGAACTGGTAAAAGGATTGTTTGAAGGCGATGCCGAAAAGGTTCAGGACAGCCTTAACACGCTCCTTGGTAAATACGTTTCCATCAGGGATTTTGCCACAAACGCTCCGAAGGAAAACTATTACCACGGTTTTATGAACGGACTGCTGGTGAACGGAATTTCACTGATCGAAGAGCAGAAATCAAATTTTGAATCCGGGGACGGATATATAGATTTGATAATCAAGTCTGTCAGAAGCATAGGAATTATCGTCATTCTGGAATTAAAACAGACTTCAGATGAAA
>JAEEGH010013585.1_pt1 | contig 18036 bp, 9 predicted proteins | sample 9134181 | NCBI WGS metagenome assembly JAEEGH01 (sample SAMN16246544, study PRJNA631951) | gut metagenome | biome: gut microbiome; feature: rumen; material: DP-attached | host: Bos | place: Iran: Karaj | collected 2018-10 | reverse complement strand
GTTCTCCTTTCTTCCTCCTTGGAGTATGCAGGGTTTTGCTATCCCTAAGATAAACGACGAAAGAGGTGAGGGTGGAGTCTGTCAGGCTGGAGAAAGTAAGGTTACCATTAAAGGCCATCAAGTCTACCTTCAAAGAGTCCATCTTTTTGTGAGTGGCAACAGTCCAGGCATTCTTTTCTCCGGCTTCTTTGCAGAACTGTTCAAAGCACTCCCAAAAGGATGTTTCCTTGGGCTTGACTTCTCTCTTTTTGGGTTCCGGGGCCGGCTTCTTAGGTAGGATGCCGGACATCCGTTGTTTATACATAGCAATAACCTCTGACGGCGTTGGTATCTTCTCGTTGATTTCGTAATACTTGAACACCATGTCCATCTGGTCTTTTATGGCACGGAGTTCTTTGTTGATGTTGTAGGCCGTTTCGCCTTTCGGCCCTGAGTAACTATTTTTTACCAGTTCATCCGTTTCATCCCACCATTTTGGGGACGAAACCTGGCACCCGCTGGCCAAATCTATGCGCTGGCTGTTAAAGCAAACCCTCAGGCGAATCTGGTACTTGTCTTTGTCTTTTCCATAGGCAAAGAGCTTGAATGAAACGCTTCGTTTAATTTTCATATCCTAATGTCTCCACAGTGCAAAAATATCCCAATAATATCCCAAAAACGAGTGGAGTTACTCAACTCTATTTGCAAAAATAGGCAATAGAAATCAATAAATCAAGGGTTTGTAGAGAGGGTTGGTTGTCGTTTACGATTCTCCTTATCTCCACTTCAAGAGCCATCGCTAACGCGGTGGCTCTTTTCGTTTCGATAAGGAGATGTTTTTTAGGGGCGCTGCCCCTAAAGTACCCTGCCGCCTTATGTCCCTTATGTCTTCGCTTTGCTCAGACCGGGACCGGCGGTTCGCCTTCCGGCTATTTTTATTTACAAAAACAGGCTTGTAGTGGCGAATCTTGTAAAAAAAGTGAGAAAAAATGCCTGTTTTTTTACAAAATCAGGCATTTGAATGGAGTTTATGTAAAAATGTTTGTAAACGTTTAAAACCTAACTCAATAATTCTCCGAATGTTCGTCCTGCCACTCGTTGATACCGTCGCGGATGCGGTTGCGGAAGGTGAGTGTGTCGCGCACGTCGTCGTAGCCGCCGTCGGTGCGGGTGACTTTATAGCGGAGGAAGATCTGGCGGTCCTGGAGTCGGGTTTCGCCGTTGAAGGCGCCGCTGCCGGTGATCTTGCCGTCGTCGGAGCTCACGGTCACGCTCGCGCCGTTGAAAGTAAGAGTCATCTGGCCGGTGGAGCCGGCGACCTTGTTGCAGCTCACACTGTTGGCGCCCGTGGTGGTGAATTCGTACTGGCGGGAGTCGGCCAGGCTGAGGCTTTCGTGGTTTTCGCCGGTCTTGGTGCCGGTCCAGTCATAGGTCTTGGCCGTGCCGCTGCGGCTCCAGAAGCCGAAGAAGCGGTTCTCGCACTTCACCGCAATCACGGCGTAGTTCTTATTCTCCAAAACCTCGTCCGCGTCGGCGGAATCTATCTTGAACCCGATGGCATAAACAGGCTTATATGCATCTGCGTCCAAAGCAAAAGCATCCGTCGCCGTAATCTTCACCGCTGCGGTGTGCTTACCCTTCTTGATTACCAGATTGTCCATACCCTCTATTGTGCGATATGCCGCAGGGAGCGGCTTGAACGCGGTGATGCCGGCATCGGTGATGGCGTTGCCCACGTAGTCGCCGGAGGCCAGGTTCTTGTTCTTCATGCCGGCCACGGCCCCGGAGAGCAGGGCATCGTCCAGGCTGACGGTCACCTTCCTGTCCTTGTCGTTCTGCATCACGCCGCCAAGAGCCACCTGCCACTCGAAGGAGGCATCTTCGCCCAGCACGAACGAACGGAGGTCGTACTGGTAGGCGGCGAACACGGCGGTCTTGTCGAAGTCGCCCACATAATCGTCGTAGCAGGATGTCAGCAGCAACAGGCTGGCTGCAAAGTATAGCGTTTTCTTCATAATCATCATTTTTTATTTCCAGTTCTCCCAACCTTCGTTCTGCTCGATTCCCGGGCCTTTGCGCACCTCCATGTAGGGGATGGGCATCCACAAGGACGGATATCTGCGCTGTTCGAGCAGTTCGGAACTGTAGTTCAGAACGGGCCCGTTGCGCGTGATCTTTATGCGGTGGATGGGCACGTTTATCTCGTCCACGCTCTTGGCCCAGCGGCGCACGTTATGGAAACGGTGGCCTTCGAAGCAGGTCTCCAATCTCCATTCATTCTTCACGAGCTTGTCGAACTGCTTGAATCCTGCGACGGCGCATTCGTCCAGATATGGATCCGCCACCGCTCCAACACCCTTGCTGCCGTCCTCGAGGGGGCGCTTGCGGATGTAGGCGATCGCCTGCTTTGCGCTCATGCTGTAGGTGGTCTCGTCCAGAGGCCCCACCACCTGGTTGGCGGCTTCGGCGAATGCCAGCAACATATGCGTCCAGCGGAAGAAGAAGATGCAGTTCTGCGCAGTCTGGACGGTGTTGTCGTTCTTGTTCCAGCCTGTGAAGACGAACTTCTTTATATAATATCCGGTGGGAGAAGTCTTGGTCAGCCCCGGAGCATCGTAGCCGCCCTCGGTGGTGTCGAAGGTGTACATGATGTCGGAGGCATTGGTGTTTCGCACCACCTGGCAGCCGTTGTAGAACACGTCGGCGTAGAAGCGCGGATCGCGGTTAGCGTAGGGATTGGCGGGGTTATAAGTCGACAGCGGATGGTCTATCGGATAGCCGTTGGCCATGGGGAAGGCATCCACCAGTTCCTGTGTTACCCCGTAATCTCCGGCCCCGTTGAATCCCTGGGGATAGAAGGCACTCTCGTAGGTGGAATTCTGGGATATCTGCGAGATGAAATAGGCCTCGGGAGAGTTGGGGTCATGCCAGAGGAAGGACTTCGTGGGGTCGAAGCCTCCGGGAACGTTGTCTACAGTCAGCTTGAAGTCTATCGCGGCCTTGGCAGCCTTGGCGGCGGCATCCCAGCGCTTGAGGTCTCCGCCCGTGTTGAAGGCGGGAGACGCCCAGGTGAGAAGCACCATGGCCTTGAGGGCCAAGATGGTAGCACCGTCCAGCCTCCTCCAGCGCACTGCCCCCAGCACCGGAATCATCTCCGGATCCTTCAGGAAGTCGCGGTTCGCGAGGGGCAGATATTTATAGGCGGAGTCGCAGTCGGCGAGAATCTGCTGCACGCAGTCGGCATAGCTCGCGCGGGTGACCTTGGACAGGTCGGATTTCGACAGGTCCACAGGTTCCGTGAAGATGGGCACTCCCAGCATCTCTCCGGAAACGGAGCGCCCGCCGAAGAACTTGAGCAGATCCCAGTAGTAGAAGGCCCTGAGACCGAAGGCATCTCCCTGCAGGACTCTCTGCAACTTGGCGTTGGCATTCGCGTCCAGCATGTAGCGGGTGTTCTTGCCCAGATTGTCCTTGAGGAAGAGATTGCAGTAGTAGATGGCCTTGTAGTCCCTGTCGTAGAGGGCGGAGAAGTTGTAGCTGTTCATCTGGGGTGAGCCCGTGGCCATCATGTAGATGGACGAGGTCTTGGAACGCCAGGTTATGTTGTCGGCCAGGCCGTCGCCTCCCAGCAGGTCGCTGGAGATGTAGTTCCCGGGCAGCTGGTCGTATGCCTTCTCGACGTAGCCGCGGATGAGGGAGGGATAGTCCTCGTAGTTCGTCTCGTTGTAGCTGCCGTCGGGCAGGGGATCGAGGAAACCGGCGCAGGAGGCCATCAGGAAGGTCGCCGCGCATATCATTATTGTATGGAGTCTTTTCATCGCAGTCATTGTTTAGAAGGTCAGTTTAACTCCTGCAAGCACGGTGCGGAAGAAGGGATAGACGCTCACACCGGCGGCGGGGGCCTCCGGGTCGACGTATTCCAACCCGCTGATGGTCACGAGATTGCCTCCTCCGGTGATGGTGAACCTGACGGTGTCCAGCCACTTGAGGGAAGGATGCCAGTCGTACCAGAGCTGAGCGCTCTTAATCTTGAACCATCCCCCGTTACGCATCCAGAAAGCGGAAGTCACGAAGTTGGTGGATGACTTTTCGTAGCTCAGACGGGGATATGCTCCGCCGATGTTATCTGCCACGAACTTGGAGTAGTTGCCGTCGCCCCAGCCGTTCCAGAAGTAGTCGGTGTTCAGCACCCGGTCGAAGAAGGCGTGGCCTTTGCCCGTCATGGTGAAGCCGAAGTCCTTATAAGTAAGGGTTAGGTTGAGGCAGTAACGCAGCCAGGGATTGGAGTTTCCGATCACTTGGACGTCGTTATTGTTGATGAATCCGTCGCCATCGAGGTCCTTGTAGCGAAGATCGCCCACCTGGGTGCCGTTCTCGTCGAGCTTGGGATAGGTAGCGATGTCGGCTGCGCTCTCGAACTTACCTTCCCAGACATAACCCGTGATGGCGTTCTCGTCGCGTCCGGTGGCCTTCTGCCAGTCAAATGCGTAGAAGTCGTTGGCAACCTTGGTATTTGCCGTCCTCCATGAGGTGGCCCATCCGCCAGCCTCCACGCAGAGGTCGCCGAAGCGGCGCTTCCAGTTGAGGCCGATCTCGGCGCCGATGGTGCGCTTGGCATTGTAGTTCTCGTAGTATGCGATGCCCGTCATGCCATAGGCATTGATGTACTCCGACATGGTGTTGGTGAACAGCCCTGTCCTGTAAATCAGATAGCCCTTGACGGTCAGGTAGAAGCCTCCCGGCAGGGAGAAATCGCCCCCGAGGTCGAATTCAGTGATCCTAGGCCAGGTGAGGTCGGGATTGGCGAGCCTCTCGATGGTGGTGACCTTTGCGGACTGCTTGTCGGAACCGAACCACTGGTAGGCGGTGGCGGGGCCGAAGGTCAGCGAACTCGAGTTCGAATACTGTGCCTGATAGTAGTAGTTGTAGATGAAGATGTCCGGGTAGCCGATGTTGCCGGCCTGCGCCCAGAGCCTGGTGCGGTCGGATGCCAGCCAGCTGACTCCTCCGGAGGGGAAGAGGGAATAACGTCCCTTGGGAGCGAACGGAGTGGCTCCGGCATATTGCAGGTTGAAGTTGGCAGCGAATCTCTTGCCGTGGGTGTAGTCCAGAAGGAGACTTCCCATCTGCAGCCTCTCGTAAGTGGAACTTCCGGAACGGGCCGCATCGGAGATGTAGTAGCGAAGGGTGGCGTCCAGGGCATTAAGGCCGAACTTTTTCTTCCACGTGAGGTCCTGCTGCCAGTTCAGAGTCTGGTAGGAGGCATTGGCCGCGGTGGACTTTCCGGACTGCTTTACGCCCATGTGGGAAGAGAGGTCGACTATGCCGTCTTTCTGGTCCCAGAGGTAGGCGATGTAGTCGTTGCTCTTGGTTCCGTTGAGGTAGTAGAACGAGCCGAAGTTCACCAAGCCCTTGGTACTGAGGCCTTTCAGCAGCCATCCGAGGTCTACGTCAAGTTCTGCGTTGAACATTCCGCTGCGGTAGAGGATGTCGCAGTAGCCTGCTTCGGCCGCAACCGCATAAGGGTTGGAACCGAAGTTGCGGGATACGGCGTAGATCATCGTGCCTTCCTTGTCGTTGTCGAGGTCGGTCTGCCCGAGGCTCTTGCCCAGAGCTACAGGGAAAGCGATGGCGGGGGTGTTGCGCCAGTCGTAGAGGCCTGCGCGGTTGCCGTGCCTGTCTCCCACCATGCCTATGAAGGATGCGCGGGCTTCGATATATTCGCCTATCCTGGTGGTCACGGAGGTGGTCAGGTTGATCTTGTTGTAGTCGCACCTTGGCCCTACCTTGAATATCTCGTTGTCGTTGATGCCGTTAAGCGAGATGTTGTACTTCATGTTGTTGCTGCCGCCGAAGGCGTTGAAGCCGACGCGTGTGGTGGACTTTCCGTTCTTTATCAGCAGGGACTTGTAGTCCACGTTCGGGGTCGTGAGGCTGTAGGGATCCTTCTTGGCATAGCCCTCAATGGCTTCCTCGCTGTAGAGGGGCGTGTAGCCGGACGAGCCTCGGGCCAGGTTGTTCAGGCGGGCGTAGGTCACGCCGTCCACCCACTCGGGCATGTCGTCGATGAAGCTGTAGCCGCTCTCGATGCTGGCGCGTATCTGCATCGGGGTGTTATATGCTCCTTTCTTTGTAGTAATGTAGATGGCACCGCTGTTCGCAAGCGGAGTCAGCGCCCCCTTGTCGGCAACGTCGGTAACGAATTCCACGCTTTCGATCTGGTTGGGATCCAGCAGGATTTCCTGGAACGGGGTGGGGATGCCATCCACGAAGCAGGAGATGCTGCTCCAGCCCTTGCTGATGAAAGATGTGGAGCCGCTGGCGAACCATGGCGAGGCGAGGTTAGTGGTGGAGTAGAGAGGCTGTCCGTTGCCCTCTATCATGTCGAGGCCAACAAACTGCCCGAAGAGCCTCTGGCGAAGGTCGAAGCCGTGCATTCGCTCCAGTTCCGCCTCACCTATCTTCTTGCGGTTGGAGGCGCTGGACACGCTGTCGGCGCCCTGGGCGAAAGACGAAACGCCTGTCGCCAGAAGGGCCGCGAGAATGCAGGCCGTCAAATGGAGATAACTGTGTTTCATCTTTATTGCCATCTTTCGTTGTTTTTGAATACGGTAAGTTTGTCTGCCTGTTCATCCGGGAACGGCCACCAGTACATCACGTCTTTCCATACGCACTGACGGTTGTCCGGAATGCGGCGCCTCTCGTAGCGGCGTCCTACCGGATGCTCGGCATCCACGGGGCAGGACTCTATGTACATGCCCATCAGGGGCCTGGACATCACTATGGGCGCCGTCTTCCAGCGGCGGATATCGTAGTAGTAGTGGGCGCCTTCGAAGGCGAGTTCCACGTCGCGTTCGTTGCGGATGCGGTCGCGAAGCAGGGCCTGGTCGCCGGCGAAGCGGTCCTGCACGGGCGGCATGCCCACTCGGGCGCGCACCGTGTTCACGGCATCCAGAGCGGTGAGGGAGCAGTTGCCTGCGGTGCCGGACGGGCCGTATGCCTCATTCACGCACTCGGCATAGTTCAGATACACTTCGGCAAGCCTCACCAGGGGATCCACCAGCGGGTAGGAATTGTCTTTATCGCCGCGGGAGCCTCTCCAGAACTTGCGCTGGTAGTAACCGGTGTTGGAGTAGCCCTTGGAGCCGTCCATGGTGCCCCAGGCGATGCCGAACTGTCCGGTGACGGAAGAAATGTCCGTGGCCGGGTAAGTGCCGGTCTTGGGGTCGTAGTAGATGTTCACATATCCGTCCACGTAAGGGGTGGTGGAACGGTCGTGAAGGATGGTGGTCTCGAAGCGGGGATCCAGCCCGGCGTAGGGGTTCTGCTCGTTGTAATGGCCTGCGGCCACTGCGGCAGCCCTGTCTTCGGGAGTGTTGAGCGGATCACCGTAGATGGTCTCGTACTTGTCCACGAAGTTCTGGGTGGGGCAGGTGCCGGAGGCATTGCTGTACCACGACTGCGGATAGCAGAGCAGGGCCGAACGGGTGTTCTGGTTGCCCTTTGCCTTATGGAAGTAGTTCCAGAGCAGTTCGTTGGTGGTTTCCTTGCCGAAGAAGTTGTCGGTGTAGTTGCTCTTGGGAAGGAGGGCGTACTGCCACTCGAGGGCCGTGTTGAGGGCAAGCGCGCAGGCCTCTGCGGCATCCTCCCAGTCCTTGGCTCCGTTCAGGTTGTTGAGCGGCGAGGCGGCATACATCAGGGCGCGGGCGCGGATGGCCAGGGCGGCGCATCCTCCCGGACGGTCGATATCTGCCGCGGACAGGTGGCCTGCGGCACCGGGAACGGCGTCACGGCGCATCTTTCCGGCCTCCTTGAAGAGTTCGTACGACCTGTAGAGATCGTCCGCGGCGAGCCTGTAGGTCTCGTTTGCGCTGAGTCTCTCCAGATCCCAGTTATCTTTCTGGGATTCGTCGATGTAGGGCATGCCTCCGTAGAAGCGACAGAGCACGAAGTGGGCGAAGCCCCTGGTGAAGTAGGCCTGGCCGAGCAAGTCGGCCTTTTCGGCGGGACGCGCGTTCGTGAGCCTGTCTATGTTCTCGATGGTGCGGTTGGCAATCCTTATGATCTTGAACATCGCGCGTGCGATGGGCCTGTGGGCGCTGCCGCCCGTGCCCGCGTTCGAGAAGGAGAAGTAATTGCAGGTCTGCTGCCCGAGGTTGCATATCTTGAGTTCCTGCTGCGCGCGGAGAAGCCTTCCCGCATCGGCCGCGTCTGTGGTGGAATAGAGGCTGAAACGCAGGGAGTTGAAGTCCACGTAGAGAGGGAAGCCCTCATGGATGTTATAGACGTTGATATCGGCTTCGTTCTTGAACACGTAGTCGAAATACAGCTTGAAGTTCTTGTAGGTGGAGAAAACTTCATTTTCCGTAATACCCAGTTCGGGGTCTATGTCCAGGTAGGAGCAGGTGGGCGTCACGAGTGCCGCCAGCATCAATATAATTATATATAGTTTCTTTTTCATCTCTTTCCTGTTTAGAATTCCGATTTGACGCCGAGTTTTACGGTTCTCATGATAGGATAGTAGCTCTTGACGAGTTCGGTCCTCTGGGGATTGCCTTCGATCAGGCTCGTGAAGGTGAGCAGATTGTTGGCCGTGAGAGTGATGGTGAGCCCGCGTATGCCCGTCCTCCGGAGGAGCTTCTGCGAGTCGAACTTGTAGGCGAAGTAGAGCTCCTTCAGGGTGAGGTAGTCGGACTTGCGCCAGCTTTGTCCGTCGATCCTCATGTCGAAGCCCTCGGTATTGGCGGAGCCACCCAGGATGGAGTACATCTTGTCGTCGAAACTGACGGCAGGATGGCTGGCGTTCGGGTTGGACGGGCTCCAGTAGTCCAGCTGGGCCGCATGCACGGTCCAGTCAGACTTGATGAACTCCTTCCAGAACGAGCGGTTGAACTCGATGTACTTGCCGTGGGTGCCGTACCAGAGCATGTTGAAGGAGAAGCCCTTGTAGCCGAATGCGAAGTTCACGCTGCCCACCACCGGAGGATATGCCACGCCGGTGATGGCGTGCAGGTCGCGGGTGTTGATAACTCCGTCGGCAGAGTAGTCCAGCATCTTGTATGAGCCGGGCATGATCTGACTGGAGATGCCTCCCAAGGGGTTGGGATAGCCGTGGAGGTCATCCACAGAAGTGTAGTATCCGCCGTCGATGAGGTCCATTCCCTTGCGAGCGGCCATGTAGGCGGAACCTGCCCACTTCTGGTATGACGGGGTGTTCACTGGCTCCTCGTAGGAGAGTATCCTGTTCTCGTTGAAGCCGAGCATGAATCCAGCCTCGTAGTAGTACTTCTTCTTGGTTGTGACGCGGTACTTTCCTTCGATGTCCAGGCCGTGCTTCTTGATGCTTCCGGAGTTCACGTCCTTGGAGGAGATGCCAATGAGCGGCGACTCGGTGGGAGAGACCAGCATGTCGTAGCGAAGCTCGTCGAAAAGGTCTATGTTAAGGGTGAACTTATCCTTGAGGAAGCCGAATTCCGCACCGAAATCCCTCTTGTGGGCGGTCTCCCAGCGGGCGGTGAGGTTGGCGGCCTTGTCTTCCACTATCAGGCCGTGGCTGTCCTTCGAGAAGGAGGAGTAGTACAGCCAGTTGGAGGATGCCTTGTCGCTTCCCACGTAGCCGTCGGAGAAGCGGAACTTCATCTTGCTCCACCAGGGCAGGGCCTTCTTCCAGAACTTCTCCTTGGAGAGCACGTAGCCCACTGCGGCGGAAGGGAAGAAGCCGTAACGGTTGGTGGTGGAGAACTGCTCGGAACCGGTGTAACCCATGTTCGCCTCGAAGAGATATTTCCCCTTGTAATCGTAGGTCACGCGGGATACGAAGGCCTGGTTGCGGTGAGGGAAGGACACTCCAGAAACGGCCTCCCTCTGGTTCATGAGCGCGAGGGCCGTCACATTGTGCTTCTTGTTGAATGTGCGGTTGTAGTTGACGGCGGCCTCCCAGTAGAAGATTACCGAGCTGCTGCGCACCGTGCCGTCGTGCACCACCTGATAGGGAGGAAGCACGTAGACGTCGTTGCCGCTTTCGGTCGAGGTCCAGGGATTCAGCACGCCGGCATCATACACGTCCCAGTCGATACGATAGACCGGCAGGGACTGCGTTCCCTTCTGCGAGTAGCGGGAGAAGACGGATGTCAGCGATATCAGCGTCTTAACGGACAGACCCTTGGTGATGAAGTCCAGTTTCTGGTTCAGGATGAGGTCTGTGTTCAGGCGGTTGGTGGTCGTCTGCAGGAAGTTGCCCCTGGCCAGGGTGGTGTAGGGATTGTCGGTGTAGGCGGTGCCCACCTGGGCTAGCCTGTCTTCGACGACTCCCGGGTAGTCCAGGTCGGGAATCTCCTCCATGACGGAAGCCGGATAGTAGGCCGGGAACATGGCCGGGGAAGCCATGTACATCTGGGTGACCAGGGTGGACACCGTGGTGTTGGAATCCGGATCGCCCGGGCGCTGGGTTATCTCGGTGCTGCCGCCCACCTTAGCCGAGAGCGTGGTGGTGGGGGTGAGGTCCACGTCGATGTTGGAGCGGTAGTTTATCTTGTGATACTTGAACTGGGTGTTGTCCCAGTTGTTTATCTGCTTCACAAGCGACCCTTCGTTCTCGTAGCCTACGGAGATGTAGTATCGCACCCGGTCGGAACCGCCGCTGATGTTGTAATTGGCGTTGAAGGTCTGGGAGAACTTCTTCAGGAGCATCCCGTACCAGTTGTTGTCCGGGTAGCGGTAGATGTTCGTGTGGTTCTTGTAGGCGGCCACCACGTCATCCGGGAGCACGGAACCGAAGGCGTTGTCGTTGCGGTAGGCCTGGTTCATGATGTCCACTATCTCGCCGGAAGAGACGAAGTGAGGAAGCTCCTGCGGGGTGTTGAGGCCATACTGCACGGTGAGTCCCATCTTCGGGCGGCCCTTGAATCCGGACTTGGTGGTCACGAGGATGACGCCGTTGGCGCCCTTGGCTCCGAACACCGCGGTAGCGGAGGCATCCTTCAGCACAGAGATAGTCTTAACCTCGTTGGGGTCGAGCTCGCTGAAGGAACGCTCGATGCCGTCCACCATCACCAGAGGGGCCGAGCCGTTCCAGCTGGATACGCCTCGCACGAGTATCTCGGCGTCGTTGTTACCCGGCTGTCCGCTGCTCTGGAAGGTGAGCACACCTGCGAGCTTACCGGCAATGGCGTTGGTGATGTTGGTGGTGCCGGAGTTGATGAGGGCGTCGGAACCCACCTGGGAGATGGATCCCACGACGGATTCCTTCTTCTGGGTGCCGTAGCCGACCACGACAACATCTTCCAGCATGAGGGTGTCTTCGGCGAGGGTGACATACCATTCGCCGCTCTTGGTGAACGTCTTCTCCTGCTCCGCGTAGCCTATGCAGGATACTATGAGCACGGACCCGGCGGGAACCGTGATGGAGAAGGACCCGTCGGCATTGGTAACAGTGCCCGCCGAGGGGTTGTCCTTGACCAGGATGGTCGCTCCCGGCACGGGAAGGTTGGCCTCGTCCAGCACGTTGCCGCTGACCTTTATGGAACCCTTCTGCGCATGCGCGGGGGTTCCGGGTGCGAGAAGCAGCGCCAGGACAAGGATTACCGAAAGAAACTTGATTGCTTTCATAGGTTTAATTGCTTATCGTGGGTGCTTCTGCGCTGAAGGAAGGAATGCCCCCGCGTACCGAGGCCCATCCGTCTTTCCATTCGATGCGGTCCATCATGAGAGTGCGGCCTTTGCTGATTGCAGAAAGGTCGTATGCGTTGTAGATCAGCCAGTCGGAGCCGTCGGCAAGGCTGATGAGTGAGGCGTTGCCGGGGCCGGAGAACTTGACGCTGGTTTCCATCAGCACCTCGCCGCCATTGTCCAGGAGGTCCTTGAGGGAACGGTCGAGATAGGGGCCCGCCGCCCTGTCGGCGCGGCCGTAGCGTATGCGGGAAGTGCTGGAAGCGCCTCCTGCCGTGTTGCCCGAGGAGAGGAAGAGATGGTATTTACCGTCCTTGACCAGGATGGCGGGGGCGGTGAATTCATCCGATGCTATCTGTATGGTAGCCCCCGTGGCGGAAAGCCCGTCGGCGGAGAGCTTCTGTAGGTATATGCCCTTGAAATTGCCGAATACCAGCCAGTTGTCGGTGCCGTCCGTGAAGAAGAACGGCGAGGCGACGCCCTGAATGCCCAGCCCCGCGGACGTGATTATCGCACCTTTGTCGGTGAAGGGACCGGAAGCGAACTCCGCCACGGCGACTCCGATTCCAGAGGCAGTGTTGGTGGAAAGGGTGTAATAGAGCAGATACTTGCCCCCGACCTTGGCGATGTCGGGGCAGGTGATCTTGCTTCCTGCGATGAACTTGGGCTTGGTGATGTCGTCGAATACGCTCGTGCCCGTGGTCCAGTAGGTAAGGTTGGGGGAGGTCATCGTGGGGATGAATTCCTCCACCAGATCTGCACCGGATCCGCTGGACAGTTCGGAAGAGAAGAGGTAGAACACCCCGTTCTCTTCGATGACGCAAGGATCCTGCACGTCGGACTGCTCCACGGGATTGCGGTAGGCATTCCAGACACCTGGGTCTATTCCCCCGCCCCTTTCGCAGGAAATCAAGGCTGCGGTAAGCAGGAGAATGGCTGGCAGTGGTTTCTTGTACATATGTCGTTTCATTAATAATCAGTTTCGGGCGCCGCCCATTCGGAACTCATGTCGTAGGGCATGCGGAATACCTTTCCTTCCTTGTTGCAGAAGTAGAGGTGGGAGGGGGTGAACTGGTCGGGGTTGCCATCCGCCCAGAACGCGTAGAAGCCGTCTGCCGCACGTTGCGGCCGACGCATATAGGTGTGGTTGAGGGTGCTATCGTGGGTGAGGGTGGCATCGAGGGCCCAGCTCCGGCCGTGGTCGGATGAGACCCATCTTTGCACTTCACCCCCGGCTCCCCAGTACTGCGGACCTGCCTTGGTAGGGGCCAGGACGGTCCATCTGCCGCCATCGGTCCAGATGCTGCCGCTGTCGTAGCAGTGGGTGGACTCGGTTATCTTGGCCTGTATCCACTCGGTACCGCTCCAGCTGAGGGTGAACCATTCGCGGGCGCCGCCCTCCGGACCGGTGAGGTGGTTGTCGGAAATCAGATACAGGATGATGGGGTTGCCTGCCTCGTCGAAGTTGACATCCTTGATGTAGCAGTTCTTCCCGATGCTCTGGTAGTCGCGCACGAGCGCATCATTCTTGAGTGTGGTGACCGGGATGTCCACGGGCTTGCCGTCAACGGTGGTCCAGTTCTCTCCCCAGTCCGTGCTCTGCAGGAAGTAGATGTTCGTACGGGTGTCCACGTTGCCGTTGATATGGCGGTTGAAGGCGGTGCAGAGCTTGGTGCCGTACATGTTGGATATCTGGTAGTGGCCGGATTTGGTCTCCGAGCCGTCCTTGATGGAGGCCAGCTGGCGGTACTGGGTCCATTCCACGCCGTCGGCGCTGGTCTGGAAAAACAGCTGGCGCACCCCGTCATAACGGGTGAAGAACAGGAAGAATCCTTTGTCTTTGTCGTAGAAGACCTGCGGGTAGGCCATGAAACTTTCGTTGATGAACTCGAAGGCGGTGATGTCGTAGGGGTTGATACTGCGGTAGCGGCGCCCCTCGCGCTTGGTGCTGCGGCCGGCGACGAACACCCAGACGTAGCCGTCGCGGTCTATCTGCACGGTAGGGTCGTCGTGGGGATCCTTCACTCCGTCCTTGCCCTTGTCCATCACCACGCGGGGTTTCTGCAGCAGGCCGGTGGCGTGGTCGTAGCATCCGATCATGCACTGCAGGTACTTCTTGTCGGCGGAGGGGGTGCCCCCGTAGACGAAGAAGGTCTTGTTCACCTCCGGGGCATAGACGGCCATGGGGATATGCTTCATGGTGTAGGTGCCGAGGCCGCCGGAGTATTTGTCGCCGTATTCGGTGTTTACCTGCCCGAGCTCGAACCAGATTCCGCGGTAGCCGTCCACCGTTTCGCATATCTGATCCTGGGTGGGCACGTTGGGTGCGCTGGGGCTTATGACGGCCCATGGGGTGTAGAACTTGTCCCCGCTGCGGGGCTCGGGCACGTGGACCGTGCGGTGGCGGACGTCGCCGGAGATATTGTCGAGACGGACGGACCTGTCGTCGGCATCGGTGGTCAGGGTGAACTCCTGCGATGCGCCGCCCGTGTCGGTGTAGGAGAACTCTTCGGCCACGGTGCTGCCTGTGACCACCTGCGAGAGGGATCCTTTGAAGACACCTGCGCGCAGGCTCCCGCTTTCCAGTTTCCAGGGAGTCAGCCCGGCCTCGTAGCACTCTCCGTAGACGAAGGTGCTGAGTTCCGGCCCTTCAGCCGTGCCGGACGATGTCTGCCAGGTGGTCTTCAGGCGCAGGTCGCCTTCCGGCACGCCGGCAAAACTGCATTCGCCGCTCTCGAAGGGGAGGGCGGTGGAGTAGGTTTTTCCTGTGGAGGATACAAGGCTGACGCTTTCGACTCCGGCCGGAAGACCGCTCCATTTGAAAACGAAGCGCTCCCGCCCGCCGAATACTTCCGCATCGGCGTCAATCTTCCCGGCAGCCTCCTGCCCGCCTTGCTCCTTGGGGGAGCAGGCGAACAGGAGAACCGTCAGGAGAATTAGCGTATGTGCCTTGCCCAGAGGCATTTACTTAACGTAGATGGTAGGTCCGTGGCCGTCCTTGATGCTCCTGCCTTCCACGCTCCAGCCGACAAAGCGGGTAGTGGAGTCGTCGGTGGGAGATGTCCTTGCGGAACCGGTAATCTGGATGGAAGGATCCACTACGCGGAGCCGTACCAGCAATTCGCCGGCAGGGATATCCGCGGTGACGGCGTAGGTGCAGTCGTAGTGCGAATTGGTGCGCTGAGGAGTAAGCAGGATGACGTTGGATTCTGCATCGGGTGCAAGAGTTCCGTTGGATTTCTCGCTCACGCCGTTGATACTGTTGTTGGCCTGATAGGTGTGGAACAGCTTCCACTCACCTCCGATCTTCACTTCTGCTGCCCAGAACTTGGGACATGCGTTGGTGCCGAGGAAGGAGAAGTCGAAGCAGATGGTCTTACCGGCGCTGATCTTTTCGGCGGGCACGTGGAAGACCACGGCATCGTTGATCCACAACTTGCGGTATCCGATGTCGCCGCCCTTGTCACCGAACGAGCCGGAAGCAGCCGGAGCTACGAAAATGAATTTACCTTTGGCATTAGCGCTATAGTCGTCAGGAACTTCCTTGCCGTCCACGAATTCAGCATAAGCACCCTTGTCTTCCTCGTTCATGGGTTTCAAGATACCAGTGCCGTGTTTCGCGGCATCTGCCACATATCCTGTAGCACCGCTTGCGGGGCCGGGGAATTCGGGATTGTTGGTCATGTTCCAGGACTGGTCGTCCGCACACCAGATGACAGGGGTTGTTGCGAGGTTGTATCCTGCACCGGCAACGACTCCGCTTTCCTGGCTGACGGCGACCGTCTTCACGATGGTGCCGGCGGTAATGGTGACGGTGGCGGTGCGGGCAGACTTTTCATTGGCGGCTGCGGTTACGGCAAGGGTGCCGTTGCCTTTTCCGGAGGTGGCGCCGAGGGTTACCCAACTCTCGGAAGCAGCTGCGGTCCAGTCGGTGTTGGAGGTGATGGTCACGTTCTTGCTCTCACCGCCCTTCGCGAATTCGAGGGATTCGGGATTGACCGAGAGTGAAGGAACGAATGCGGCCTGCTTGACGGTGACCAGGTACGGTGCCTCCGCGCCATAGGCGAAGGAGATAATTCCGGAACGCTCAGAACCGGTGTTGTTGACAGCGGTCGGCGTTACGGTGATGGTGGCCGTGCGGTTCTTTTCGCCTTCCACGGGACTGACGGTAGCCCAGTCCAGATTGGTCTTCGTAGCAGTCCAGTTCTTGTTGGAATGCACCTGGAAGGTCTTGGCGGCATTTTCTTCTCCGCTGAACGAGAGGGTGTTGGCCTCGAGTCCGTTCACCACGAAATTGGGCACTACCACGAGTGCGGCCTGGGTTACGGTGACGGTCTTGTTGGTGGAACCTGCGGTGATGGTGAAGCTGCCGCTGCGGCTTTCTTCAAGCTGGTTGTTTTCGGCAACGAGAGCGACGGTCTGCACGCCTTCCTTGGCGGTACCCCTCATGGGGGAGATGGTCAGCCAGTCGAGATTGGTCTTTGCGATGGACCAGTCCACGTTGGTTTCGATGGTGAAGGTGAAGTGTGCATCGGGAGTGGCTACGATGTCGATAGTCTCCGCAACGGCAATCTTCACGGATTCCTTTTCCTCTTCAGGCTTTTCCTGACAGGAAATCGCGATGGCTGCAAGCAGCGGAATCGCCAGCAAAATCTTTTTCATGTCCGTATAGTTTAATAATTGATTATCTGATTCTTTCGGGTTCGGCCCATTCTTCGGTCATCTCGGCCGGCATGCGAAATACCTTGCCGTCCTTGGTGCAGAAGTAGAGGCGGGAAGGCGAGGGCTGGTCGGGATTACCGTCCGCCCAGAAGGCGTAGAAGCCGGGGTTGGCGTTCTGCGGCCTGCGCACGTAGCCGTGATTGTAGGTACTGCCGGATGTGAGGTTGTAGTCCCGCTTCCAGGTCTTGCCCTGGTTCTTGCTCTTCCACTGAACTATCTCCCCACCGGTGCCCCAGTACTGCGGACCCGGATCGGAAGGTATGATTACCGTCCACTCTTTGCCATCCGTCCAGAGGCTTCCGCTGTCGTAGTCGTGGGTGGAGGTGGTGAACTGGCTTTCAACCCATTCCTTTCCTGTCCAGTGGAGGGTGTGCCACTGGCGTATGCCGCCCTCGGGGCCGGCGATGTGGTTGTCGGCGGTGAGGTAGAGGATGACAGGGTTGCCGTTGGAGTCGAAGTTGACGTCCTTGATATAGCAGTTGCGTCCCTGGCTCTGGTAGTCCCGCACGAGGGCGTCGTTGTAGCGCTGGGTGATGGGTAGTTCTACTGGTTTTCCGTCAACCGTGGTCCAGGTCTGCCCCCAGTCTTCCGACTGAACGAAATAAATGTTCGTGCGTGTGTCCACGTTGCCGTTTATGTGGCGGTTGAAGGCTGTGCAGAGTTTGGTGCCGTACATGTTCGAGATCTGGTAGTGGCCGGACTTACGCTCGCCCCCGTCCTTTATCGATGCCAGCTGCCTGTACTCGGTCCATTTCTTACCGTCCTTGCTGGTCTGGAAGAAGAGCTGGCGCACTCCGTCGTAGCGTGTGAAGAAAAGGAAGAAGCCCTTCTCCTTGTCGTAAAATACCTGAGGATAGGCCATGAAGCTGGCGTTCACGTACTTGAAGGAGGTTATATCGTAGGGTTTTGTGCTCTTCAGGCGCAGCCCCTCACGCTTGGTGCTCCTTCCGGCCACGAAAATCCATATATATCCGTCCTTGTCTATCTGGATGGTGGGGTCGTCGTGCGGGTCGAGCACTCCGTCCTGCCCCTTGTCGTAAGCTATCCTCGGCTTCTGGAGCTTGCCGGTGGCGTGGTCGTAGCAGCCCACCATGCATTGGAGGTAGAACTCCCCGTCCCTGGGTGTGCCGCCGTAAACGAAGAATGTCTTGTTCACTTCCGGGGCGTATACGGCCATGGGGATGTGCTTCATGGTGTAGGTGCCGAGACCGCCGGAATACTTGTCTCCGTATTCATGCCCCTGCTTTATGGTGTACCAGATGCCCCTGTAGCCGTCCACGGTGGAGTTTTCGTGGGGGAGGGACTTGGGGTAAGGCTTTTTTTCGGCGCGGGCGGGGCCTGCGGCGGAAAGGAGCGTCAGTGCGACGCAAAGGGTGGTCAGCAGTTTCATCAAAATGTTTTTAGCTTTGCTAAAATAGTAATTTTTTTTATCTTTATTCCCCAAATTGCAAGTCTATCGTATGAAAACACGTTTTATAAGCTATCTTGTTTTCGTTGCAGCCCTCGCCGGCCTGCTGTCCTGCGGACAGAAAGAACCGGAAGGCTCTGCCTTCGATGTCCGTCTCGACATTCCCTCCGAAATAGAGCTGGATGAGGGCGCCAAGTCGCTGAGCCTGGGCGTGCTGGATGGCAAAAAGCCTATGGCTACGGATGTTATCGTCCTTGCCG